>JACCDZ010966384.1_pt1 | contig 119996 bp, 114 predicted proteins | sample 7449551 | NCBI WGS metagenome assembly JACCDZ01 (sample SAMN15323452, study PRJNA562643) | freshwater metagenome | isolation source: river surface water | place: USA:Blue River Watershed | collected 2017-08-18
GACATCAAGACAAAGTCGCCAGAGAAGAAGAGCAACGACAGCTGCTGCTGGGAATAGAGTCTTAAGTAAGCCCCCTTCTAGGGGGCCTAAAGCAAAGCCACCTCCTATGGAGGTGGATTTTTACTGCGCACTGTTGAGGGCTGATTTAGACGTTGGGCGTTAAGTAACGCTGACGTTTTTGCGGTTTGACTTGCTGCAAATCCACCAGCACGAGGCCATCGACACACCCGGCAAAGTCGGGGTCGACGCCAAAGGCTAAAAATTGCACGCCGCCGCGTTCGGTTAAATCGGCATATTGTTTATACAGCGTTGGCACCGTCACGCCCATTTCGGCCAGTAGGTGTTTGAGTTGAACAAAATCCTCGTCGGCGTCGTGGCCTGAAAAATACTGCTCAAATTGCGCCATGGTCTGGAAATCTAGCTGATAGGGTTGATGGGCACAGGCGAGCTCGCTGCGACTGCCGTGATAAAGGCTGTAGTAATACACCAACAAGTCGCGCGCTGCTTTGGGGTAACTGGCCGAAATCGACACTCCGCCAAACAAGTAGCGAATATCTGGGCGTTGTTTTAAATAGGCGCCAATGCCTTGCCAGAGATAATCCAAGCTGCGTTTTCCCCAATACTTGGGTTGCACGAAACTGCGGCCAAGTTCAAGCCCTTGTGCAAAATATGGCGTCATCTCGGCGCTGTAATCAAACAAGCTCGCGGTGTAGATGGCATCAACGCCCTGGCTGTCGAGCAGTGCGTTGGCATCGGCAAAGCGGTAAGCACCGGCGATCTCAAGATCGGTCGGGTCCCACAAAATTAGCTGTAAATAATGGCTGTCGAAGCGGTCGATGTCGCGACGCAGGCCTGTGCCTTCGCCAACGGCACGAAAACTCAGTTCACGCAGTCGGCCGATTTCACGCAACAAGGCCGAGCTTTGTTGATGCTGATACAGATAAATTTGTTTGCCATCGGAGGTTTGCCCCAGCAAAGGGCAGGCTTCAATGGCTTTTTTCAGCACTTGCCGCTCTTCAGGATGGGCGATGGCGCGTTCGGTGCGAAACAGCGGTGATTTATCTTTGCCAATTCGGTACAAATGTTTTTTAAACAGTTTACTTAAAGCGGGGAGATCCAACTGCACAGCTTGGTAACTGTTATACGGTACTAACTCACCGATGCGCATGCGGATATGTTTATGTTTTTGCTTAAACATTTCCTTAACCAGCAACATGGTCGACAACGGCTTGTACAGCATGGATGCACCGTAAAACAACGCTGAATTGCGCGCATCGATAAACACTGGCAACACCGGGGCTTTGGCGGCGCGAGCAAAGCGTAAAAAACCGGTATGCCATTTGCCGTCACGAATGCCATTGGGGGCTAAGCGTGATACTTCACCGGCTGGGAATAGAATCAGCGCACCTTCGTGATGTAGATGCTGCGCGATGGCGTCTAAATGTTTGCGCTCGGTACCGCCTTGCATGTTGTTCACCGGCAGGAGTAGCTCGCGCAGTGGCGGCAGGGCATTTAACAATTGATTGGCCACTACGCGCACATCCGGCCGGATGTCACTGACGAGCTTAATCAGCGCCAGGCCATCCAGCGAGCCGATCGGGTGGTTGGCAATGATCACCACGCGACCTTGACTTGGCACGCGTTCCAGTTCGTTATCTGGAACCTGATAACGAAAGCTAAAGTAATCCAGCACTTGCTCGACAAACTCAATGCCTTGCAAATGCGGGTAGCGCTCGGCGAAATGGACAAAATCCTGTTCGTGCAGCAGTTGTTTCAGCATGCCGGTGACCGGTTTGGCCAGCCAGGGTTTATCGGAGAGGGTTGGTAAATGTTGTGCGACCAGTTGTTCTGCGTTGATCATCAAAGCGTCCTGTCATTGCGCGGCGATGCGATACCGTCAATCTAGGCAGTGGGTATGACAATCCCGTCACAGATTTATGGCAGTTTGGCGAAATTTCAGTCAGTACTTCAGGCGGCCGCTGCAGATCATGGCTTTCATGCGATGGTTTTTTCGATAGAATCAAGGCACTTAGCAAAGCGCCACAGCGCACCGATACAGAGAACTTTCGACATGGCTGATGTGACAACCCCGCAGGCGATTGCGCTGGTGATCCCCGACCGTAAACTAGAACAATTGCAGCAGCAATTAAGCGCGTTACTACCGAATGTTCCGGTATGGATTTATCCCGATATCCCCAATCCGGAGGCGGTGGCTTTTGCAGTGGTGTGGAAACAACCCCCCGGTAGTCTTGCCAGTATGCCGAACTTAAAAGCGCTGCAGTCGTTTGGCGCCGGAGTGGATAACATTTTGTCGGACTTGACCTTACCTCATTTACCGCTGGCGCGAATTGTCGACCCAGACTTGGCCAGTTCGATGGTGAATTATGTCGATACCATGGTGCGTTATTATCGTTTGCGGCTGGATTTATTTGCCACTCAGCAACAGCAAGGGCTATGGAAGCCGAAAAGTGTCCGTCGATTGCAGCACATCTGCGTGTTAGGGCTCGGTGAGTTAGGTGGGGCGGTGGCGCGGAATTTCCTGCAACAAGGGTATACCGTCAGCGGCTGGTCCTATCATCAAAAGCACATCGATGGTGTGCATTGTTACGCCAAACAGACCGAAACCACGCCTGATAGCGCGCTGCAAGCCGCGCTGCATGATGCCGATGTGGTGGTGTGTTTGTTACCGCATACGCCTGAAACGGATAATTTGTTAAACGCCACCCGGCTTAGCTATTGCAAAACCGGTGCGGTGCTCATCAATGTCGCCCGTGGCGCTATTCTGGATGATGAGGCACTGCTGCACGCTTTAGATCGTCAGGCGTTGTCAGCCGCTTGTTTGGATGTGTTTCGGCAAGAGCCGCTGCCGGCTGCACATCCGTTTTGGCAACATCCTGCCATCACGCTGACACCGCATATCTCGGCGGTCACCAATGCAACGACCGCAGTGGCGCAAATTGCTGAAAATTATCAACGTGCCATGGCCAACCAACCATTATTGCATCCAGTGGATGTCAGTCGTGGCTATTAAACGGCCCGAAGGAGTACTTTGCAATGAGTTATACCCTAGAGCTAGAGGGTGGATTGGCGCTGTTAACCTTGCAGCGCCCCGATAAAAGTAATCTATTAACGCCGCAGTTATCCACTGAGATCGCCGACGCGTTACATGCGTTGTATCAAGACCCACGCTTAACCGTCCTTGCGGTTCAGGGATCTGGCCGCAGTTTTTGTGCGGGTGCGGACCTTGGCGCTTTGCAACAAGCCAGCATGGGGGATGGCGCGATATTGCATCAGCTCTACAGCGCATTTCGTGCGGTCGCCGCTTGTCCTGTGCTGACCGTCGCGTTGGTCAACGGTGCGGCGACCGGCGCTGGGATGAATTTAGCCATGGCGTGTGATATTCGCTTAGCAGCCCCTGAGGCATGGTTTGAATCGCGTTTTTTTCAGTTGGCCATTCATCCCGGTGGCGGCCATACGGCCTTGTTACCGCAACAAGTCGGCTGGCAGCAAGCGGCTGCCATGTTGTTAGCCGGTGAGCGGATGCATGCCCAAGATGCGCTGCGGTTGGGGTTTGTCAAAGCGCTCTATCCCGCAGAGGAGCTCGTCACACACGCCAAACACTACGCACGCCAATTGGCCGATGTGCCAACCGCCTTATTGCGGCAAACCAAACTCAGCATGCAGCAATGTGCTGGTAAAGCCGATATCGCCGCCGCGGTAGAGCTTGAATACCAGCGCCAATTCGCCAGTTTACAAACTGACACCGCCAAGCAGCGCATTGCGGATTTGCTTGCACGCATTTCGAAGCAACATTAATCAAAAGGATGTCGCAATGACTTCTCACCCTAAGCCTCAGGTCCCAGCAGTCCAATCCAAAGAGGTCACGACGTGGTTTTTGACCTATCAGGGGGCGACGCTCGCGCTGCCACAATGGCCAGCGCAGGTCATGCTGATGGAAGCGGAAATTCCATCGCCTGAGCTGAGCCAGTTTTTATTCACTGCGGTTGGCACACCTTGGCACTGGTTTTCTCGTTTGAGTTGGGATTATCAGCAGTGGCTGGACTTTTTAACGCAGCAGCAACTACGCACCTTTGTGCTGTACGTCAAAGGGACGCCGGCAGGTTATGTCGAACTCTGGTGTCATCCTGGGGATGATTGCAGTGTCGAGCTAAAATTTTTTGGTTTAATGCCAGCGTTTGCCGGCCAAGGTTTAGGCAAATTGCTCGCCCAAGCCGCTATCGCCTTAGCCCAGCAATGGCAGCCGGCTAAAAAGGTTTGGGTCCATACCTGCAGTGCCGATCACCCCGCGGCGCTTGCAACCTACCAGAAAGCAGGATTTGTCATTGAATTCAGTGAGGTAGAACCAAATGACGTGCCTGAAAACTACCAAGAATTAGCGTTGTGTGCGCCCTATGTGCACAGTCGATTGACGCGGTTTGCTCAAGGGTAGAGTTGTTTAAAAAATAATCGGAAATAGTCGCTCCAAGCGCTTGTCGAGCGACTTTTTTCGCTTTATTCTGTGACCAGTTTTTGCGCGGGGGTTGCCTGCGCAGTGATGTGATAATGCTGTAAAACTGATGTGTAATCAGCTTTTTTTGCAGCGGATAACCAACATATGTCGCTAACGCCCGTTAGTGTCAAACAATAAGAACAGGAGCTGCTATGCATAAGGCATCCGGTCGTGGTTTTGGTTTTTCTTTTATTGCCCTTTTTGTGCTGTTAATGGCCGTATCTGCCATGTGGACGAGCGCTGAAGCAGCGGTGATGCTGCTTGGGCAGGTCTAAACACATCAACTGCTTAACGTTTTTGGTGCATTTCGCGGTTGACGCGTTTTTGTTCTGCGTTTTTGCTTAATAACACATAAGTCGCGGCATAACCGCCGTGGTGTTTTTGCGCCGTGTGCAACGCCAAAATGGGCGGCATTTGTAGCAACCATTTGTAGGTATAGCTTTTTAAAATCGCCGGGTGAGGCTTGCTGTCACGGCCCATCCCATGATGGATAAGCAGAGTGCGGATGCCGCGTTGGTGACAATCCTCCACAAAATGCGCTAAGGCACTTCGCGCTTCGACCAAGGTTTTGCCTAACAGCATCAACGTCACATCAATTTGGTACTGACCAAGACGTAAATTTTTGTACACGCCGTCTTGCACACCATCTTTTTTGTAGGCCAACACATCGTCTGGTTTTACCAAGTCAACATATTCCATGCTGAGGTAATCGGGATCATAGTCGGGTTCTTGTTCGGCCGCTTTACGACGCGCTAACTGCGCCAATGTTGGTGCGGAACCACCATTTTCAGCCATCAGTACGTCTTGCTCGAGTTTGCGGACGCCCGCCATTTCGCGCATAAAGATGTCTAAATCGTCGTTTTGCATACATCACCCTCGTCTTGCTTGGCAGCATTATACATGGCTACACCACAATTGGATCGCCAGGTTGCACAGGCTATAACTGCCGTCTATGGTTGTAAGCTCAGTCAAAGTGCACAAGGAGTGTGTGATGTTGATTAACGAAAAACTAGTGTTATTGGTGTGGCTGGCCAGTGGCTCTGCCACAATTTATGCCCCGTCGTTGTTGTGTTTAGGATTTGCCTGTATCTATGTGGCAGCGGCGATAGCTTGGGTTTGCCTGATTGAACAACAGCGTCGAGATCTGCAACGTTATCGACGATTTCGTGGTCCATGGCCATTTTGGTGGTATGAATTATTGCCTTTTACCTATTATGGCGTAGGGCTTTTAGTATGGCGTAGCCAAAGTGACCCCTGGTTTGCCCCCTCGGTAGTCTTATTTTTGTCTGCGGGTGGGATGGCATTGTGGGTACGGCGCCATCAACGACTCAGTCGGCCCAAAGGCCGACTGATGATTGGCGTTTAATGGGTTTGCCGATAAAGACGCCAAGCGGCAAATAGACCTTCGGTTTTTTCGATTTGATACAAGGTGCAGGTCGCATTGCCGTCTTTGATCACTTGACCATCACACAGCGTCAATTCTTTTCGATCATCATCGATGGCTGGGCTGAGATCAGAATCAAGCAACTGCGCTGGATAGTGCAGCACACCGCTCCAATAGACACTTTGTGTAGCAACCCCATTTTTTTGGTAGTGCAGTACCATAGGTTTTGGAAACAGGATCAGCAAGGTCAACACAATGACCACCAGTGCTAAGCCGAGTTTTAATCCCCAACGGGATGAACCTTGAGCCGCCGAATGCGCAGGTTGAGCTGGAATTTGCGCAAACACCGGTTGATTCGATTGTGCGGGTGATGGTGCTGCTGCAGACGTTGCTGGGCGTTTTTGCCCAGCTTTTTTATCCGCGTCACCAAGTAGTTTTACTTTCTTGTTTTGACTCATTATTTCCGGAAATCTGTACTTGTGTTTGCGGCCATAGACGTCATCATAATCCACGCTTCTAAGTTTTGCTGCAAGGCCGCCGGGTCAATTTTATCGAAGGTATCATTCGGCGTGTGATGATAGTCAAAATAGTCCGTGCCATCTTGCTCTAAAGAGACCACAGGGACGCCCATTGCATGCAACACCGAGACATCGGGACCGCCATACGCTTTGTTGTCACCTTTTTCGATGTTTAGTTTGGCCAATGCGTTGGCCATGTGGTCACCATAAGCCAAGGCATTTGTGCCAAAGGCGGTAGAAAATTGCCAAATCCGCCCTGCACCGAAGTCTGATTCTGACGCCAGTACAATTGAATTGAGCTCTTTACTGTGGGCAGCGGCATAAGCACGAGCACCGACTAACCCCCCTTCTTCATTGCCGTACAGCACCACCCGGATGGTACGCTTGGGTTGACCTTGTTGTTTGATGAGTGCTGCGGTTGCCATCACCAGGCCAACACCTGCGCCGTCATCTAAGGCACCGGTGCCTTGATCCCAAGAATCTAAGTGAGCTGCGATCAAAACCACTTCATCTGGGCGTTCACTGCCTTTGATTTCGGCGACCACATTATGGCTAACCGCATCTTCGGTCTGGTTATGCATCACCAGTTTTAATTGCGCTTCAGGGGCCTTGGATAACACGCGGGCAAGTTGTTCGGCATCAGGAACTGAAATTGCCACCGCAGGAATTTTTGTCACGGATTCGTCGTAGGTCATTTTGCCGGTGTGGGCAAAACGGTTCTGACTCGTTCCAACGGAACGGATAATGATGGCTTGCGCCCCAAGTTTGGCCGCCTCGATAGCTCCCTTGGAGCGAGCGCCGACAACTTTGCCATAATCCGAGCCTTTTTTATCTTTAACCATGGGTTTATTAATAAACACTATTTTGCCGCGGACTTGTTCGGGTTTGGCCGCCATTAATGCATCTAAGTCGGCAAACATCACCACACTGGCGTGAATGCCTTGTTCTGAGGTGCCGACAGACCCACCTAAAGCCGTTAGCACGAGGGACTGCGGAAAGGGCTGGGTGATCTCCAGCCGAGCCATACCACGTTGCCAATAAGGTGTGGTGAATTCTTCAGTCCATACCTTGTCAAATCCGAGTTGTTTGAAGTTTTTTACCGCCCACTCCACCGCCCGCTGATCGCCGGGACTCCCCGCAAGTCGAGGTCCCACTTCTGTGGTTAAGCTTTCAGTCAATTGATAAGCAAGTTGATGATCTAAGCTGGCGGCGTGCAGCAGACTGCTGCTCAAAAGGCTTAGTGCAAACAAAGTAATTTTTTTCATCGCGATTCCTGGAAAGTTTTTTGCACAATCGGTCAATCTATCATGCCATTTTTACTGTCCAAAGCAGCAGCGGTGCAACTGGTCTGTTTTATTTGGCATTTAAACTCAGCGAACGAAGTGAAACCAAATAAAAGTTAATTATTTGTGTATTCGTATTTTCTGTTTTAGTCCGCTAGAATACGCTGAACTTGGCGAAAAGGCTTGTATATCAGCTGCTCTGACCTGTAGCGCTGTATATTTTTCATCTGTATAAATACGTAAACGAAAGAAAAAATAAACACTTTAAAAGTTAACTATTTAGCAATAATTGTTCTTGTTTAACAAAAAATCTATTGTATACCGCTTAATCGCTAAGCGATAATGGGACGTCTAGACATACAGGGTGCTATAAAAATGAACTTACAAGATATGTTAAACAACTCAGCAAAAGCGGTGCGATTGCTGAAAGCTGTTTCAAACGAACGACGTTTGTTGATCCTGTGTCATCTGTTAGACGGTGAGTTATCGGTGGGGGAGATGAATGATCGGTTGGGTTTAAGCCAATCGGCGTTATCACAGCACTTAGCGTTATTGCGTCGCAATAAACTGGTGAAAACCCGCAAAGAAGCACAGACAGTCTATTACAGCATGAACAGTAAAGAAGCAGAGGCGTTAATCGATTTGATGCACACGTTGTACTGCAATCCACAAAAAGCTGCGCAAGCCGCCTAATAAAAATAATAAAAGCTACCACGTAATAGCCAATCACAAGAGCCAGTTTTACTGGCTCTTTTCTTTTGCAGCGTCGAATTGTTTAAAGCGCTTCGGTGCAAAGGGGATCGCTACATAGCGCAGCGTGCTGGCGAAAGATGGCCCAGCTCGATGTTGCACTTCGTAATCAAGCAACGACTTCACATGCAATGAAAAGATATCAGAGGCTTGAAAACAAAGCACTTTCAGCCATGACAAGCGGCGTGTTTAACGCGTGGGGCAAAATTTAGGCACAAAAAAAACGCCTTTCGGCGTTTTCTTTGCAAGCAATCGCTTAAGCTGCAGTCGCTAATGCCTTAACATGGGCATTCAGACGTGACTTATGACGAGCTGCTTTGTTTTTATGGATCAGACCTTTGTCTGCCATACGGTCCAAAACTGGAACCATTTTCTTGAACGCTTCTTGCGCTGCAACTACATCAGTAGTTAATACAGCGGCGTAGGTTTTCTTGATGAAAGTACGCATCATTGAGCGCTGACTTGCGTTTTGCTGACGACGCTTTTCTGATTGAATCGCGCGTTTCTTAGCAGACTTGATGTTAGCCAAGGTAACACTCCTAAAAACTAATCTGGGACTTATAAAGGCGGCATAATATGCCTATTTTCTGGCCCTGTGTCAAACTATTTTCCCGGCTAATTGCACATTGTTCAGCCATGAAATCCGCAGCCTTGCTGCGAAAAGCTGGTAATCGCGGCGGCCTTTGGTGACAATAGCATGAATTTGCTTTTGGAGTCAGAGTGTGTCAGCAAAGTTATTAAAATCAGGCGCCATTGTAAGCGCCATGACGCTTATTTCCCGTGTGCTTGGATTAATCCGCGATGTGGTAACCGCCAATGTACTGGGTGCCGGCGCGATGGCTGACGTATTTTTGATGGTCAATCGCATTCCAAATTTTTTACGGCGTCTGTTTGCCGAAGGCGCATTTTCACAAGCGTTTGTGCCTGTGTTATCCGAAGTGCGCGCCAAACATGGCGATGACGAAGTGCGTTTGTTGGTCGCACGCGCCTCGGGCACCTTAGGGTTTATTGTGACAATTGTCACCGTCCTGGCGATGATTGGTTCGCCGGTGATTATGGCGTTGTTTGGTATGGGCTGGTTTGAGGATTACCTCAATGGCGGCCCCGATGGCGAAAAATATCTGCAAGCCAGTGATTTATTAAAAATTACCTTCCCGTATCTGTGGTTTATTACCTTCGTTGCTCTATCCGGCGCGGTGCTTAACATTTACAACCAGTTTGCCGTGGCGGCATTTAGCCCGGTGTTTTTGAATATCGCGATGATTGGTTGTGCGTTGTTTTTATCACCGCATACCGACAACCCCGCCGAAGCATTGGCGTGGGGCGTGTTTCTCGGTGGTTTTTTGCAGTTTGTGTTTCAGCTGCCGTTTTTAAAACGTGCCAACTTATTGGTGTGGCCCAAATGGGGCTGGCGCGACCCGTATGTCTCACGTATTCGCACGCTAATGCTACCGGCGCTGTTTGGTGTGTCGGTCAGTCAAATCAACTTGTTGTTAGATGCCATTATCGCGTCCTTTTTACAAAACGGTTCGGTCAGTTGGTTGTATTACTCTGACCGCTTGCTGGAATTCCCGCTCGGTATGTTTGGTATCGCCATTGCCACGGTGATTTTACCCAATTTGTCACGTCAGCATGCGCTAGACGACCAGAAAGCGTTTCAAGGCACGGTGGATTGGGCGGTGCTGCTGATTTGCGTGCTGGGTATCCCATCGATGTTTGGTTTGGCGGTACTGGCAGAACCCATTCTACTGACGGTGTTTGGCCACGGCCGCTTTACCACTCACGATGCTACACAATCGGCGTTGGCTTTGATGGCTTATTGCGCCGGTCTGGTGCATTTGATGCTGATTAAGGTGTTAGCGCCGGCGTTTTATGCTCGGCAAGATGTGAAAACACCGGTGAAAATAGGCATCATCGCCATGGTGGCGAACATGGTATTTAACTTAATGCTGGCACCATTTATTTCTTATGTTGGCTTGGCGCTCGCGACCTCGATGTCGGGGGCACTGAATTGCTGGTTGTTGTACCGCGGCCTTAAATCACAAGGCATTTATCATTTAAGCCCGCATAGCAAAGTGGTGATTGTCAAAGCGGTACTGGCCGCTATGGTGATGGCGGCGGCGATTTATGTCAGTATTCCGAGTATTGCGGAGTTTCAACAAGCAGGTTTTAGCCAGCGTGCGTTGTGGGTTGGTATTGGCATTGGCGCGGCTGTGCCGGCTTATTTAGCTATGTTGTGGCTACTTGGCGTGCGAATTGCTGATTTTAAACGGCATTCAATTGCTGAAAGTCTGGCCTGATGTCGTTATAATCGGCCGTTTAGACAGCAAGACAGAGAACGCATCAGGCATGGAGTTAATCCGCGGACTGCAAAATATCCGAGCACAGCATCAAGGTTGTGTGCTGACGATCGGCAATTTTGATGGCGTTCACGTCGGGCATCAAGCGGTGTTGGCGCAGTTGCGCCAACGTGCTTCCGAGCTGAATTTACCATCAGTGGTGATGGTGTTTGAACCACAACCTTTGGAGCTATTTAACCCACAAGCGGCGCCGGCTCGCCTGACGCGTTTTCGGGAAAAATACCACTGGTTAAAACAGCAAGGCATTAACCGGCTGTTATGCGTGAAATTTAATCGGGCTTTTGCCAGTCAACAACCGAGTGAATTTATCGAAGACTTGCTGCTTAACCGACTCGGTGTAAAGCACCTGATCGTCGGAGATGATTTTTGTTTTGGTAAAAACCGCGCGGGCAACTTTGCTATGTTGCAGCAAGCGTCCGTCCAGCATGGTTTTGGCTTAACCTCAACGGCCAGTCTGGTGAAACACAATCAGCGCGTCAGCAGCACGTTAATCCGTGAAGCCTTGGCGCAAGATCAGTTTGAGCGGGCAACCGATATGTTGGGGCGCGAGTTTTCGTTGATGGGCCGAGTGCGCCATGGCGCCAAACTCGGCCGACAATTGGGGTTCCCAACGGCTAACGTTTGGCTATACCGCAAAACCTTGCCACTGCAAGGGGTCTATGCCGTGGAAGCCATCACCAACGACGGGCGTTGGCATGGCGTGGCCAATATCGGCTCACGGCCGACTGTGGCCGGGCGAGTAGAGCAATTAGAAGCCCACTTCTTTGATTTTCAAGGCGATTTGTACGGCCAGCAAATTGAAGTGGTGCTAAAACACAAAATCCGCGCCGAGCAAAAGTTCGCGTCGGTCGATGAATTACAAGCGCAAATCCAGCGTGATGCCGCGGCGGCGCGCGCCTGGTTTGCTGCAACGGCAAGCGTCTAACGCCTGCGTTGGTGCTGGTCGCCACCTCGCTGTAGGTCAATATGAGGGGTGCGCAGGCGATAAAGCTATTTCTATGCTCGCTTGGCGAGTAGAACGATGATTACAGACACATTGATGATGCATTCGCTAAGTTAAGCGACTGAAAATAAACGGAAATCCGGACATGAGTGATTACAAACACACCCTGAACCTGCCAGATACCGCCTTTGCGATGAAAGCGAATCTGGCACAACGTGAACCGCAAATGTTGGCTGCGTGGACAGACGCTGATCTGTACGGCCAAATTCGCGCCGCGAAAAAGGGCAAAAAGACCTTTATTTTGCACGATGGCCCTCCGTATGCCAACGGCAACATTCATATCGGTCACGCGGTAAATAAAATCCTCAAAGACATCATCGTCAAAGCCAAAACCTTAGCCGATTTTGACGCGCCTTATGTGCCAGGCTGGGACTGCCACGGCCTGCCAATTGAACTGGTGGTTGAGAAAAAATACGGCAAGCCTGGGGTAAAATTATCAGCCGCGGAATTTCGCGAAAAATGCCGCGAGTACGCCTTAACGCAAATCGACGCGCAAAAAACTGATTTTATCCGCTTAGGCGTTTTAGGCGATTGGAACAATCCATACCGCACCATGGACTTCGCGTTTGAAGCCAATATCATCCGCTCACTGGGCCGAATTGTTAAAAATGGCCATTTGCATCAAGGCTTTAAACCTGTGCATTGGTGTACCGATTGCGGCTCGGCGTTAGCTGAAGCGGAAGTGGAATACCAAGACAAAGTATCTCCAGCCATTGACGTGCGTTTTGCCGTGGTTGATGCCGCGGTCGCCGATAAATTCGACCATCCAGCCGGTCATGCCGGCACTGGCCCGCTGTCGATTGTCATCTGGACCACCACGCCATGGACCATTCCTGCCAACCGCGCTGTGGCATTAAACGCCGCCTTGCAATACAGCTTGGTGCAAGTGGAAGAAGGCCCACATGGCGCCGAGCGCCTGATTCTAGCCACCGACTTAGTGGCTGATGTGATGGCGCGCGCTGGCATTGAAAAATACCATGCGCTGGGCTTTGCCAAAGGCGAAGCGCTGGAGCTGGTGAAACTGAAACACCCACTGTATGACTTTGAAGTGCCAGTGGTGCTTGGCGATCACGTCACAACCGATTCAGGTACTGGTGCAGTACACACGGCGCCTGGCCATGGTCAAGAAGACTTTGAAGTCGGCTTAAAATACGGTTTAGAAGTAGCAAACCCAGTGGGTGGTAATGGTGTGTATCTGCCAGATACGCCGCTGTTTGCTGGCCAACACGTGTTTAAAGCCAATGACTCGGTAGTAGAAGCGCTCAAAGAGCGTGGTGCCTTGTTGGTGCATAAAGCCTACAAACACAGCTACCCACATTGCTGGCGCCACAAAACGCCGATCATCTTCCGCGCGACGCCACAGTGGTTCGTCAGTATGGAACAAGCGGGTCTGCGTAGCACCTCGTTAAACGAAATCGAAAAAACCCGTTGGATCCCAGATTGGGGTCAACAACGCATTGAAAACATGGTCGCCGGCCGCCCAGATTGGTGTATCTCACGTCAGCGGACCTGGGGTGTGCCGATTGCCTTGTTTGTCGACAAAGACACCGGTGCTTTGCATCCACAAAGCCAAGAGTTGATGGAACAAGTGGCAGAGCGCGTGGAAAAAGCCGGCATTCAAGCCTGGTTTGATTTAGACGCGGCTGAACTGCTGGGCGCTGATGCCGCGCAGTACGTCAAAGTGACCGATACCTTGGACGTCTGGTTTGACTCGGGCGTCACGCACGCCTGCGTCATCGACCCACGGCCAGAATTTAACGGCGCAACCCAAGCTGATTTGTATTTAGAAGGTTCGGATCAACACCGCGGCTGGTTTATGTCATCGTTAATGACGGGTGTGTCGATCAAAGGCCACGCGCCTTACAAGCAAGTGCTGACGCACGGTTTTACCGTCGATGGCGAAGGCCGCAAGATGTCCAAGTCGCTTGGCAACGTGGTGTCGCCACAAGACGTGATGAATAAACTCGGCGCGGACATTTTACGTTTGTGGGTTGCCACCACCGACTACACCTCGGAGATGACGGTTTCGGACGAGATCTTAAACCGTGCGGCCGACAAATACCGCCGTATTCGTAACACTGCCCGTTTTATCTTAGCGAACTTAAACGGCTTTAACCCAGAGACCGATTTAGTGCCGCTGGATCAGCTGGTGGAGTTGGACCTGTGGATGGTGCAACGCGCCGCTGAGCTGCAACAAGAAATCGCCGCCGATTACGATGATTATCAGTTCCACTTGGTTAGCCAAAAACTGATGAACTTCTGTACCGTCGAACTTGGCAGCTTCTATTTAGACGTGATTAAAGACCGTCAATACACCGCCAAAACCGATGGCTTGGCGCGTCGCTCGTGCCAAACCGCACTGTTCCACATCATCGAAGCGATGGTGCGTTGGATGGCGCCGGTGATGAGCTTTACCGCCCAAGAAATTTGGCAAGCATTGCCAGCACGGCAAGAGCCGTTTGTCTTTACAGGCACTTGGTACAACGGTTTTGCGGATGTGCCAGCGGGTAAAGTCAGCGATGCGTTCTGGCGTCAATTGCTCGACGTGCGCGCCGAAGTCAACAAAGTACTGGAAGGCGTGCGGAAAGAAGGTGCTATTGGTGCATCCTTGCAAGCCGAAGTGACCTTGTTTGCTCAAGGCGAGCTAGGCGCGCAATTGGCGCAGCTTGGTGATGAATTACGCTTTGTGTTGATCACCTCCACCGCCGCTGTCGTACAAGATGCAGCACCAGCAGATGCCGTGGCGACCGGGATTGCCGGCTTGAGTGTGAAGGTGCAAGCCTCGACGGCGCCTAAGTGTGACCGCTGCTGGCATCACCGCCACGACGTGGGCGCCAATGCGGCGCATCCAAGCATCTGTGTGCGCTGTGTCGATAACGTCGAAGGCGAAGGCGAAAGCCGGGTATTTGCATAATGCAGTTATTTAAAGAAACAGGCTGGCGCTACTGGTGGCTGGCGTTGCTGTGGCTGGTCTCGGATCAGCTAAGTAAACTCTGGGTGCTGGAGCGCTTTCAATTAGGCGAATCCATCCAACTGTTGCCGGTGTTCAATTTTACTTATGTGCGTAACTACGGCGCCGCCTTCTCGTTTTTAGGCGATGCCGATGGCTGGCAGCGCTGGTTGTTTACGGCCATCGCGGTGATCGCGGTGGTGGTACTCAGTGTCTGGTTAAGCCGGTTGCACAAGAGCCAATGGAAGCTGGGCTTAGCGCTGGTTTCCATTGTTGCTGGTGCTGTTGGCAACTTAATCGACCGTCTTAGCTATGGTTATGTCGTTGATTTTTTACATGTGTATTATCAAGAGTGGAGTTACCCAGTGTTTAACATCGCCGACTGTGCCATCTGTATCGGTGCTGCGTTGTTAATCTGGGATAGCTTTACCGAGCAGAACAATGCCGCGGAGAGCAAAGCATGATAGGTGCAAGCAGTACTGTCATTTTTCATTTTGATATTAAACTTGCCGATGGCAGCGCCGCCGAAAGCACTCGCGTGCACAACAAACCAGCCAAGAGCCAAATGGGCGATGGCTCGTTGTCACCAGCCTTTGAAGCGCAGTTAATGGGATTAACCGCGGGCGATAGCAAAACCTTCACCCTGGAGCCGCAAGATGCCTTCGGTATGCCAAACCCAGATAACATTTATTATGTCGATCGCAGCCGCTTCTCACTAGAAGCGCCAGCGCAAGTCGGCATGATTATCGGTTTTGCCATGCCAGATGGTTCAGAATTGCCAGGCTTAGTGCGTGACGTGGTTGGTGACTCGGTAACCATTGATTTTAACCACCCGCTGGCCGGTCAAACCTTGACCTTCAATGTCGAAATTGTTCAGGTGATCAACTAATTATGGATATTTTTCTCGCCAATCCGCGTGGCTTTTGCGCCGGTGTTGACCGCGCTATCAGCATTGTGTCGCGCGCGTTAGAGTTGTACGAACCACCAATTTATGTGCGTCACGAAGTGGTACATAACAAGTTTGTGGTGGATGGGCTGCGCCGCGCTGGTGCGGTGTTTGTCGATGAACTGCACGAAGTGCCGGATGGCAATATCGTGATTTTCTCGGCACATGGTGTGTCGCAAGCCGTGCGTGAAACCGCCAAACAACGCGGTTTAAAAGTGTTTGACGCTACCTGCCCGTTAGTCACCAAAGTGCATATGGAAGTGACTCGCGCCAGCCGCAAGGGCGTGGAGTGTATTCTGATTGGTCATGCTGGCCATCCAGAAGTGGAAGGCACCATGGGCCAATACGACAACCCAGAAGGCGGTATTTATCTGGTGGAATCGGTGGACGATGTGGCCAAACTGTCCGTGAAGAACCCCAAAGAGTTGTGCTTTTCTAGCCAAACGACCTTATCGGTGGATGACACGGCGGATGTGATTGACGCGCTGCGATTAAAATTCCCAGATATTGAAGGGCCGCGTAAAGATGATATCTGTTACGCCACGCAAAATCGCCAAGACGCGGTGCGTGAACTGTCCGCGAAAGTCGACTTGTTGTTGGTGGTTGGTGCGAAAAACAGTAGTAACTCCAATCGTTTGCGTGAGCTGGCTGAAAAAATGGGCTGCACCGCGTACTTGATTGATACCTCGGCTGACATTCAACAAAGCTGGCTGGAGGGCGTTAGCGCCGTTGGCGTCACGGCAGGTGCATCGGCGCCCGAAGTGTTGGTGCAACAAGTGGTGCAACAACTTACCACCTGGGGCGGCAAGCAAGTGATTGAACATCCGGGCCGTGAAGAAAACGTGGTGTTCGCTGTCCCGGCAGAGCTACGTTAATGGCAAGGGCTGCAGATGCCTAACCGCAGCCCCTCCTTGACTCCGCTGATCCCGGAGTTTTGTAAAACCGAAACCGTCGTGCGCTTGGTGATGCTAGCCCAAGCCATTGCTATTGTGCTGGCCTTGGTGCCGGGTACGCACGACGATTTTTGGTCCCGTCTTGGTTTTATCTCATTATTTTTGCATTGGATTTTACTGCTGTTAGCGGCGGTGTTGTGCTGGTTTCGTCGGCCATTGTCCAAGGTGAAGCCCAGCTTGCTGGGGTATCTGGTGCTACTTATCCTGTTGTTGCTTACCTTTGCGGTGTCCAATGTCGCCTATCGTTGGTTACCCAACACCGACTTATCCCTGCCGGCTTTTTTGCTACAAACCATGTTGATGGCGCTGATTTTAGGCGGAATTGGCGTGTTAATGTTTAGTCTGTATGTGCAACATTCCTGGCGCTTGGATGCGCAATCACGTGCCGAGTTTGATGCGCTGCAGGCCCGTATTCAGCCACATTTTCTGTTTAACAGTCTCAATACCGCGGCCGAGCTGATCCACACCGATCCGTATGCGGCGGAAACCGCGCTGCTGGATTTAAGCAGTTTGTTTCGTGCGGCGATGCAAGCCGGGGCCGCCGTTCGTTTGCAAGACGAGTTGCATCTTGGTCAGCAATACTTAGCACTAGAACGCTGGCGTTTAGGCGATCGCTTGCAGATTGAGTGGCAGGTGCCGACAGATATTGCAACGGACATGGCGATGGTACAGCTGCCGTGTTTGACCATCCAACCTTTGTTAGAAAATGCCATCAGGCATGGCATCGAACCCAATGCAAGCACTGGCTGGTTGCGTCTGACCGTGTTGGCGCAGCAGCACACAGTCACTATATTGGTTGAAAATAGTGTCGGTGAGGCGAAAAGTCATCACACCGGCCATGGTATGGCGCTTGATAATATTCGCCGGCGCTTAGAATTGATGTTTGCCGAGCGCGCCAGTTGTAGCGTTGCTGCCGTGGAGCAGACGTATCGAGTCAAAATCGTAGTACCCAAAGGGATGGTATGAAACTGTTGTTAGTCGATGATGAACCGCTCGCTCGGTCTCGACTGCGCCGGCTGTTAGAACCCTTGCTGCCGGATGCGCAGATCCTAGAAGCTGGAGATAGTCAGCAGGCAGCTGTGTTGTTGCAACAACAACGCGTGGACCTGATGTTCTTGGATATGGCGATGCCAGGGCTGTCTGGCTTAGCGTTTGCGCACACGGTGAAACCGCTGTATCCGCAGCTGTCGGTGATTTTTGTCACCGCGCACGCCGAACATGCGTTGGATGCCTACCGCGTGGCGCCATTGGATTATTTACTCAAGCCTGTCAGCCGAGAGCGGTTGATGGAGGCCTTAGCGCGGCTGCCGCAGGTGGCGGTGGAGCCGGTGTTGTTGTATCGCCAAGGTAGCGCGACGCAGCGCTTGTTGGTGCGAGATATTCTGCTGTTAAGCGCCGATGATAAATATGTGCGAGCCTACACCCAGCATTCGTCGGTGCTACTTGACCAAAGCTTAAAACAACTGGAACAAATGTTCCCCGACCATTTTGTTCGCGTGCACCGGCATACCTTAGTGGCGCGCGAGCAAATTCAGCAACTGCGACAGACCGCCGATGGCAAGCATCACGTGGTGCTGGCTGATGGTGCGATGACCGCTGACGTGAGTCGTCGCGAGCTTGCAACCTTGCGAGCGATCTTGCAGCAAGGGTCCTGCCCCTAAGGACGCCGATGCCTGTTCCGTCCCACCGTTAGTCGGCAAAAATGACCGCTAATCGGCGATTGATTGAGTTGTCTGATGGCATGATTTATAGCTAAACCTGTAAAAAAATCAGTAAAAGGAACCCCACGCATGCGCAGCTGGCATCAGGCGAAAGGGATCAGCTTATTAGAGTTGATGGTGACATTGGCGATTGTTGGTATCGGCATGATGATTGCGTTGCCAGCGTATCAAGGCTTGCTCGACCGCAATCGGTTAGAGACACAAGCTCAAGAATTTCAGGCCGCCTATAACTACGCACGGAGCGAAGCGATCCGGCTGAATCGTTTTGTGGTGTTGTGCCAAAGTAACGATGGTACCGTCTGTGCTGCGCCAAGCTCGGGCCGCTGGAATGGCTGGTTGGTTCGAGCTTCAGGGGCGACCTTGGGCGCCGAAACGGGGCCGGTGCTGCGCGCAATGCAGTTTCAAAATTCCCAAGTGGTGGTGACTGCAGCCTTTGCCTTGGCAACGTCTGGCCACGCCATCCGTTTTAATCCGCAAGGCTTGGTGCGCAGTTTCACCGCCAATGCGCCGATGTCCTCCGGCGTACAGTTTTGTATCCGAGATGGTTCAAACAAAGTTCAGCAAGTGCAGTTTAACTCCGGTGGACTTTCCAAGCTGGTTGAGATCAGCGGTCTTTGTGAGTAGGGGGAGATGATGGGCTTTCAACGTCAACGAGGCATTTCGCTGATTGAATTGATGCTGGCGATGCTGGTGTTATCCGTCGGTTTGCTCGGCGTTGCCGCGCTGCAAACCACCACCATTCGCAGCAGTCAAAGCTCGCAACAACGCGTGGTGGCCGTCACTCTTGCTACTAACATGGCGGAGCGGATCCGCGCTAATGCGACGCAAGCTCTCAGCGGCAGCTATGTATTGTCCAAAACCTGCAGCGTGCCATCGGCGAGTGGTTCCTTGGTGTCGTATGAAATGAACGCCTGGCTTAGTGAAATCAAAGCAGGCTTGGGGCGCACGACAGACAGCACGTCCTGTGGCCAAGTGACTTATAACGCGGCGGCGCGCACATACACCGTCACCGTGTTTTGGGATGATTCCCGAGCATTAGCTGGCTCGACCAATACCAGCTTTAACTATGTGGTGAGGTTGTAATGCGGCGACTTTCTGCACGAGGATTTACTTTAACGGAATTGATGATTGGCATGATGTTGTCGGCCTTTATGATTGGTGGCGTAGTCAGCGTGTATGTCAGTAACAAGCAAACCTCCCGCGCCCACAGCGTGTTGGCGCAAATGCAACAAGCCAGTCAAATCAGCTTTCAGTTATTTAATTACGACATGCAACATGCGGGATATTCAGGCTGCGCCAATATGATTGCGAGCCGGGTGGTCAATGTGCTGAACCCCGTTGCCGGTGTGCAACCTTGGTGGCGGCGCTGGAATGGTGGTTTGCAAGGTTACGAAGCAGGGGCGGTGCCAACCTTTGGTGATGGCATTCCAGCCGTGGCAGGAACCGATGGTGTGCAAGTGATGTACGGCCGTGGCAATAGCACCTCGGTGGTTGCGCATAACGTCGCTGCCAGCCCGCCACTCACGGTCAACAGCAACAATGGTGTGATCCGCGCCGGTGATATCTTATTGGGCTGTGATTCCAAAATGGCGGTGATTTTCCAAGCGACCGCCGTGGCAGGCACGGTGATTAGCCATGGGGTCGGGGCTGGTACGCCTGGCAATGCCTCGTTAAATTTTGGCTTTGGCGCCAATGGCGTGAATTTCCAGCAAAGTTTGAACCCAGACGGTGGCACGGTGATCCCATTGGAATCGGTTGGCTGGTACATCGGCGCAGACGGTGCCAGCACGTCGCTGTACCGGGTGAGCCTTTGGAACAATTCAATGCGCACGGAAAAAGTATTAGAAAACGTCAGCAATATGCAATTGACCTATTTGGTCGCCAACGCAGCCAGTTATGTCAATGCGTCGGCCATTGCCAATTGGGAAGACGTGGTCGCTATCAAGATCGTATTAACCATGGCCCAACCTACTGGCGTTGAGGTTGCTGCCAACCTCCGTACGCAAAGTATGGTGGTCAACTTGCGTAATCACTAAGGAGTTGCCATGCGAGGAATGATTCGACAACGTGGCGTAGCATTAGTGATCAGTTTATTGATGCTGGTTGCCATCACGTTGCTGGCGGTAAGCGCGATGCGTAACTCCGTGTTGCAAGAAAAAATGGCCGGAAATCTCACCGATGCCGAAATTTCGCATCAAATCGCCGAGACCACCTTGCGGCAAGTGGCGACGCAATTGCCGCCGGCGCCTGGCACTGCATGGTACGTCGCCGCATTGCCGGCACCCGTCCAAGGCACGGTGGATGTGTGGCACAACAGTGCTTTTTGGGCCAATGCCGGCCAAATCACCGTCAATATCAATGGCCGTAACTACACCGGACAATTCATTGTGGAAAACTTAGGGTATTGGAGCAGTAAGCAAGATCCAAGTTGCAAGCCAAAGGAGAACCCCTTGTGCGAGCGACAAACCTATCGCATCACCGCCCGTAATCTGCCGGTTACTGGCCGCGCTGGTGTGATGATGCAAGTCGTTTGGCGATTGTAGGAGAGGATGTGACAATGAAAACATGGCAACGAACGCTGTCAGTTCTGGCATTGAGCAGTGTATTTGGAGCAAGTAGCGCCTTTGCGGCGATTGATATCGCCCAAGCGCCATTAGAAACCGGCACGACGGTCGATCCGAATATCATTTTTTTGTTAGATGATTCGGGCTCAATGCGCTGGGGCTTTATGCCGGATGACTTAGATTCTAACTTTAACGTGGGTGCCTGTGGTTCGACCATCACCTACGCTGGGGTCTCGGTAAAACCCTGTAATGCCACTGGCCGGATGTATTTAACCTCTAGTTACCTGAACAAAGTCTATTACAACCCTGCAATCACCTACACAGTGCCACTAAAAGCCGATGGCGTGACGCCCTTTGCCACGCCCAGTTTTACAGCCGCGCCAATCAATGGTTATAACGCTTCATCCGCGACCATTAACTTAAGTACCAATTATCGAGCGTTGATTGCCGATTTTTTCTATCCAGATGGTAACACTGGCTTTACAGTCTCAAGCAGTACTAGTTCCACAGCCGCAGGTGCCGCGTTTTATAGTAATTTCAGTGGCACCAGTTCATGTCTCTCATCACCGCGAAGCGATAGTTGCTATTCAATCGTCACAGTTCCTACGGCTCAACAAACCAATTTTGCCATTTGGTATTCGTTTTATCGCACGCGGATCATGGCGGCCAAAGCCGGTGTTACCGCAGCCTTTCATCAACAAGGCACCAAAATGCGCGTCGGATATGATGGTATTAACACGGCCAAGAATAGCCAAACCATTGCCAATGGTGTGGCATCCTTTAGCTCCACCAGCCGGCAAGGTTTTTTCAACTGGTTGCATGGTTTAACACCAAACGGCGGTACGCCACTGCGCTCCGCCTTGCAAGCGGCAGGTTCTTACTTGCAAACTCAAACGCCATGGCGGACCAATCCATCGGACTCCAATAGTGCGTTATTGGAATGCCGGCAAAATTACACCATTTTAATGACCGACGGCTATTACGATGGCACGGAATCATTGTCGAGCGTTGGTAACCAAGACGGTACCAGCAGCAGTGCCATCACCGGCCCAAGTGGCCGCAGCTACACCTACACGGCCAACGATCCGTATCGCGACAGTAACAGCGACACCTTGGCCGATGTTGCCATGAAATATTGGAAAAATGAGTTAGATGCGGGCTGGTCATCGTCTGAAAAATTAGATAACACAGTGCCAACGTCGGCCGCCAACCCTGCATTTTGGCAACATATGGTGACCTTTGGCGTTGGGTTTGGTGTGTCGGGTAGTGTCTCGACAGCGACAGCCCAGTCTGCTGTGACAGGAGGTAACGCCGTATCGTGGTGGAGCGGCACCACCAACCAAAATAAAATCAATGATTTGTTGCATGCATCTGTTAACTCACGGGGGAGTTTCTTTAGTGCGGCCGACCCTGCCAGTTTTTCTGATGGTCTTGCCAACACCCTGAACGCCATTGCTGAGCGCGTTGGCTCGGCGTCAAATATTGCCGCCACTGCGATTAACTCTCTGCAAACCGAGTCCAATTTGTATCAAGCTCGCTATATCTCGGGTGAATGGAGTGGTGACCTGTGGTCATATGCCGCCAATGATGTGGTGAATCCAGTGTGGAAAGCCAGTGACATGCTCCCCACACCGGCCTCGCGTAATATTTTGTACGGCTCGGATGCATCGACCGCCAAAGCCTTGACCTGGGCTAATTTATCCAGCAGCGAAAAAACTGCGCTGGGCAATAGCAGCGATGTGCTCGATTACGTTCGTGGCGATACCAGCAAAGAAAAGCGCAACGGCGGAGCCTTACGGAACAGAACCAAGCTGTTAGGTGATTTGGTCAATTCCTCTCCTGAGTTAGTGGCAGAACCTTATGATCTGAGTTTCCACCGCTACAGCTGGGCGGGCGCTAGTAGTTATCGAGCGTTTATCGAAGGAGCTGCGAAGACTCGCGCCAAAATGATCTATGTCGGTGGTAATGATGGCATGTTGCATGGCTTTAATGCCGACACGGGGGTGGAAGTGATGGCCTATATTCCACGCAGCGTGATGGCGCCTATTTCGGGTGATACCGTCAACGTGCTGAAGAAATACTCTGAACCCACCTACAGCCACGTCTATTCAGTGGATGGTTCACCGGCCGTCAACGATGTCTATCTCAATGGTGCTTGGAAGAGTATTTTAGTGGGTACCCAAGGACGCGGCGGCAACAGTATTTTTGCCATTGATGTGACAAATCCTGCGGCGCTGAACAGCAGTGCAGTGTTGTGGGATAAAACCTTCCCGGAGCTTGGCGTTTTCTTGGGGAAACCGCAAGTCACTCGCGCTGAAACAGGGGATTGGGTATTGATTGTCGGCTATGGCTATAACAACTCGACCAACAAAGCCGGCGTGTTGGTGATCAATCTGCTTGATGGCAGCATTTTGCGGAAAATTGAAACCACGGCGGGCAGTAGTGCCGATCCAAACGGCATGTCCGAGTTGAATCTGTTGGATGTCGATGCCGATGGCAACACCGATTGGGTGTATGGCGGCGATATGCACGGCAATGTCTGGAAGTTTGATTTATCCTCCAGCAATAGTTCATCCTGGGCTGTCGCCTACTCTGGCGCACCGTTGTTCCAAGCCAAAGACAGTTTGAATAATCGGCAAATGATCACCGGTGGTGTGTTGTCGGCATTAGATCCAAAAACGGGCAAAGTGTGGCTGTTTTTTGGGACAGGTCGTTATCTAAACGTCAATGATCCAAGCAACACCAATGCGCAAACTTGGTATGGCATTATTGATGGCTCGATGATCAGCGGTCGCAGCGAATTGGCGGTGCGCGTGATTAGCAATGTCGGTGAACAACGAGTAGTCACCGATGTCGCAGCCTTAGAGACAGGTAAAAAAGGCTGGTACATGGATTTACCCAACAGCCGTGAGCGTGTGGTCGATATGCCGATTATTTTGGGGGCAGAATTGCTGATGAATACCGTGATCCCGGACAGCAATGTGTGTAATCCAAGTGGTTCAGGTTATGTCATGGCGGTGTCGCCATTTACTGGCAGTCGATTGAAAAAGTCATTCTTTGATTTAAACGATGATGACGATTTTGATGCAGAAGACAGCGTGACCGTCGGTGGTCAATCGACCGTGGTCAGTGGCATTAAAGTTCGCTCAACCAATTCTGTGACCACGTTCGCCAAAGTCGGGCCGTTGATTAAGAGTTATTACAATCGCGAGGGGGCAGGGGTCGAGGAGCGCACCATAGATCCAACCCGTAATTCAGGGATGCAATCGTGGCGTGTGATCAACAACTAAGAGGATGATATGAAAAAGCACTATGGTTTTAGTTTAACGGAAATGATGGTGACCATCGCTGTCGCGGGGATCCTGTTGGCGGTGGCGATCCCAAGCTATCAATCGCATATTCGCTCGACCAACCGTGGCATGGCGTCGGCGTGTTTAGTACAAATGTCGCAATTTATGGAGCGGGTTTACACCAGCTCGATGGCCTACAACAGCTTCAACGGCAGTGCCACGCAATTGCCGACCATGCAATGCCGTACCGATTTGCTTGATGAATACACCTTTTCGATGACCGCAGATGAATCCACCTATTCGGTGGTCGCCACGCCGCGTGGCAGCCAAGCTGGGGACACTGGTTGTGGGGCGTTAAGCATTAACCAAAGTGGCACTCGAACTGCGAATGGTGAAAGTACGGCGGATATCGTTAAAAAATGTTGGTAAACAACGAGTTCCATCATTTTGCTTGATGTGGATTTGAAAGTTTAGAAAATAAGTTGTAAACCTTAGGTTAATCTTCGCAAGGAAGCGTTGGATATGACCCAAGGATTAAGTTTGATTGAAGCCTTGTTGGCGTTGCTTATTTTAAGTTGCGGCCTGTTGTTCGCCTGTAGTGGCGTACTCAAAGGGCTTCAACAAAGTCAACACGCGATGCTGCAAGTCCAGTTGCAACTGGCATTCACAGACGTTTGGCATAGCCAAGCGGTGGGCTTGCAGGATGGCTCGTCGGTAAGTCCCGCTACGGCTGAAGCGATCAGCCGATTGCAACAGGCCAATCCCTCCTCTCAATTTCAGCAGTGCCAGCAAGGTCGCGTGATCAGCTGGTTCAGTGCGCACCCATTGACTCAGTTTCGTCGTGGTCCTGTCTGTCAGAGCAATCATAACCAAGGCGTGGAGCTTCGTGATGCCGCGCGGTTTTAGTTTGGTGCAGTTGTTGGTCGGCTTGCTGCTTAACACGGTGTTGCTGTTGTGTGTCTGCCATGCCTTAGTGATGCTGCATCGAGGCCTGGCGCTGGTGTCGCAGTATCAGTCGATGCTGCAAAGCACGGTGATGCTGCATAGTTTGTTGCAACAACAATTGCCGCTGGGTCAATTTTTCGCCGGATTGTCACCCAGCCAACTTCAACCGCAACAAACGATGGACGTGACAGCGGATTGTCGCAGTTCTGACGCTGGTGGCAGTTTCCCAACCTCGCAAGCGCCATGGGCGGCGCTCTATATTGCAAGCCAAGGACGTCAATCGATACCCAGCTGCATAGCAACCGTAGTGCGCGGCAGTGATGTGTTGCAAATCAAGCGTTTTGCTGGCGAACCACTCGATAGTCCAATTCGAGGCAATCGAGTGTTGTTCTGGCAAACGCCGTGGCAGCGCGGCTGGCTGGATGATACCCCAGCCGCGACAGGCAGTGAGTTTTGGCCTTATGTCCACGAAGTGTATTACCTCAGTCCACAGTCAGGAACGGGGGTACTGATGCGAAAACGCTTGATACGGCAAGCGAATCAATCGTTGCAAATGGATACGGATAGCCTGATGGACGGCATCGATATGTTGGTCTTTGAAGTTGGAGTCGATGATGACGATGATGGCGCCGTTGATCGGTATCTGTTGCCTTCTGCAGTGCCAGCGACCGTCTGGCGGCAACAACGCGGCGTCGTCAGGCAACTTCGGTATTTTGCGGTGATCCGAAGCAAACTGGCTGACCCACGCTATGTCAACCGGCAAGTATTTTCGTTAGGGCAACGGCAGTATGTAGCGCCGGCAGATCATTTTCGCCGGGTGGTGGTGCACAGTTCTGTCGCCTTTTTAATCCCAGCAAGGAAGGAAATGGAATGAATGCAAAAGGATTTAGCTTAAGTTTGGCGTTGATCGCATTAACAGTTGCAGCGGTGATGTCTATCGCGTTATTGCAATGGAGTGGTTTGAACCGTGTACTGGCGCAAGCGCCTGATTTACAGCGGCAACAACTACAGCGAATGGCTGAGTTTATCAATCAAGGGGGGGTTGGCAATGCCAATGCCCCACGGATCGCCTGCCCAGAACTCTATGCCAGTTGGCACAATGATTTGGTGTTGTGCCAACGGGACATGACCACATCAAACTCGGCTGGACGGATCGTCTACCGTCAACAATTGACCACATTGCAGGTGGCCGAGGTGTGGCCATGAGTATTCAAGGCTTCATTTTAACGATTTGCCTATGCTGTGTGACTGCGGCGACTTGGGCGCAGACGGTTTGGACCGAGACTTATCGTGGCGTGGAAAATAGCATGGATCTGCCCACGCCCCCACAGGCGTTGCAACCATGGTATACCCGACTAGCGCAAGATGTTCGGCCGCAATGGCAGTCGCTGTTGCAGGATCAACTGACGAATGATTGCCACAGCCTGCAGTTGCCAAGCAAAGGACAACCCAGCGCTATGCTCGCCGGGCGCTATGGTTTGCAATGGTTTGACGCCAGCTCGGGTACTCATCAGCGATTTTTATCGCAACGAATGCAACGTCAGCTCACTGAGCAGGGGGAGCAGCGATTAGCCTCTCGCCAATTGGAGACTGCACAAGGCACACGGTTGATCTGGCAAGATGTGCAACCCGGTCTGTGGCGGGCGATCACCTTGCTACAAGGTCGTTTGCAACAAGTGGCGTGGCAAACCGAGGTTGCTGCCACGACAGCAAGCTGGCTGGCCGCATCTCCAATGCTTGGTGTGTATCAGCAACACTCTGTACTGTTGGTGCCTGCCAATGCGCAAGATGGATTTCAGCTGATCGAAGTGCAGTCCGGGCGAGCGTTATGGCAAAGCGAGCGTAGCGATCGTGAGATAGTCGCGGCTCCCGCCGCAGTAGATAGCGATCGTGATGGCCAATGGGACAGGTTTTACCAAGTCGATGTTGCTGGGCATCTGTGGCAGGTGCAGTTAAGCCGGCAGGGCGTTGTGCGACGGGATATCGCCGACTTATCGGCAAGTGGTTGGCAATTTGATGGTGCGGTGAATGCTGTACGCGGGCGTTGGCCCGATGCCGACGGTCAATGGGTGTATGGCGATATGCTGATGCTGACCGCTCGGGCCAGTCCTTATGGTCTGGTGGTTCTGCCAATCAGCGACCAGCACCGTGACCTGTTCACCTGGGCGGCGTTAGCCAATGCCGGCCATGCGGCACCGAATCAAGGCTGGTTTTTCTTGCTTGGTGCAAAGCCGTTGAATGAAGGAAAGGTGATGGGTGGGGTGTTTTATCAGGCGTTGCAGCATGATACGTCACGTTGTGATGCCAGCAACAGCGCCCATCAGTTACTGGCATTGCATCTTTACAGCGGTGCCGCCATTTATCCAACGGCATTGCTTGATTTACCAAAGGCGGTGATCCCGACATGGCAACTGCGTCGCCGGGGTGATCAGTTGCAATTGCTGTTTGATGAGACCGTGGTAGTGGATGCCTTAGCGCAATTGGATGGTCGCTGCAGCAGTTGCACGCAGCCAATCAATCTCAGCCGGTTAAATCGCTGGCGGACCTTGGCTTGGTTTAGCAAAGAGCAAGGAGCCTATTGATGCAGCGGGGACAATCACTGATTGAGTTGATGTTGGTGCTGGCGATTAGTGCATTCTTGGTTGCTTCGATTGGGCCGCCGTTACGTGAAATCTATGCCATCGGGTTTCGCAGCGAAGCACGCCATCACTTGTATGAACAGATGCAAGAGCTGCTAGCTACAGCAGAGGAGGATGTAGCAGCAAGGCCAACATGGCTGTTACCATCGGGTCGATATCAAATTCGTCTGATCCAACAGCCACAAACGATAGTCCTGCAGGCCGAGGCGATTGGGTCACAACAGGTTGACCGGAATTGCTTAAAATTTTGGCTAGACAGTCAGGGGCGTCGTGGCAGTGCCCCTGCCGACGACTGTTGGCAAGGGCGTTAACGAAGCGGGCAGGGCTGGGGTTGCCATTGATGTTGCAGCCGCCCTGCTTGACTCAGCGTGATCGAAATATGCCAATCTTGCTCGGGCACGCAATAGATAAAGGTGCCGTTTTGTAAGGCGTTTAAGCCACCATCGGCACGAAACTCTATCCATGGTCGATTATAACTAAGGCGATGTAATGAAAGGGCTTGCGGACTGCTCTGCCACAACGACCAAGCGTTTTGGTTGACGTCAAAATCGAGCAACACCGTCGGATCTTGGCCCCATTTGCCATCGCAGGCAACACCAGGGCAGACGCGAACTAATCGTTGTTTGGCGATCGCATGCACGCGGGCGGTTTGTAGCACCAACAACAAGCTCTCCATGTAACGACGTGCTTGCTGTTGGTTATGCCAAGCTTGCCACGCGGCAGTGCCTGAGGTGGCGATCCAAGCGCTTACACACAGCACCACCAGCATTTCCAATAAACTAAACCCCTGTGCTTTCACCAACATCACCAATCCTTGGTAAATAAAATGTAAATTTAGCGGCAATTGCTAGATCTGCAAGCGTTGTCGGTTTGAGAAACGTTCGGAAAATCGATACCATAGGCATTGATGCTGTTGTCCTTTGTTTCTGAGATCCCTATGTCACATACCATTTCTGTCAGTCTCGTCCAGCACCGTTTCACTGTGGGTGCTATTTCTGAAAACACGCAACGCGTGATTGAGTTGGCAAGCGCCGCCACGACAGATCTGATCTTGTTTCCAGAAATGACATTGACGGGTTATCCGCCAGAAGATTTAGTGGTGCGGCCAGACTTATTAGCGGCCGTTGAGCAAGGCTTGTCACAGATTTGCCACGCCAACATTCGCAGCACCGTGATCGTTGGGCATCCATGGTTTGATAATGGTGAGTTATACAATGCGGCCTCGGTGATCCAACAGGGTCACGTGGTTGGCCGTTATTTCAAGCAAGCTTTACCCAATTATGGGGTGTTTGACGAGTTACGTTATTTCACGCCAGGCAGTGAGCCGCTGGTGATTGAGATCCATGGCCAAAAGCTGGCGGTACTGATTTGTGAAGACGTCTGGCAAGGCTATCCGGTGGCAGATGCCAAAGACGCTGGTGCGGATTGGGCGCTGGTCCTCAACGCCTCCCCTTACGAAATAGGTAAACGCGAGCAGCGCCAAGAATTGCTGCAAAATTTAGCCAAGCATCTGCGTATCGGCTTTGTCTACGTCAACCAAATGCAAGGCCAAGATGAATTAGTGTTTGATGGCAGCTCGATGATTGTCAGCCCAACGGGTGATATCGCCTTCCAAGCGCCAGCCTTTGAAAGCGGTGTTTACCAAGCAACTTTACGTCATCAAAGCCAAGGTTGGACAGTGGAACATGCCTATGCTGCTACTCCCCCCCAAAGTATGGAAGCGGAAGTGTATCAAGCCTTAGTGGTGGCCACTCGCGACTATATCCAACAAAACGGTTTTCCAGGTGCGGTGTTAGGTCTATCCGGCGGTATTGACTCCGCGTTGACCTTAGCCATCGCTGCCGATGCCATTGGTGTGGACAAGGTGCAAGCCTTGATGCTGCCATTTCGCTACACCTCAGGCATGAGTGTTGAAGATGCGACCGAGCAAGCACGGCTGATGGGCATAACGTTTGATGTGGTATCGATAGAACCCATGTACGACAGCTTTATGCAGCAACTTGCGCCAATTTTTGCTGGGCGCAACGCCGATACCACCGAAGAGAACTTGCAAGCGCGACTGCGTGGCGTTTTGCTGATGGCGCTCTCTAACAAAACGGGCCGTATTCTTTTAACCACCGGCAACAAGAGCGAAAATGCGGTTGGTTATTGCACCTTGTACGGTGACATGTGTGGTGGTTTTGCGGTGATTAAAGACGTGCCCAAAACCTTGGTGTACCGCTTAGCGGCGTATCGCAACACCATAAGCCCGATCATTCCGCAACGGGTGATTGACCGTCCGCCATCGGCAGAGTTGGCACCAGGCCAAACGGACCAAGATAACCTACCGCCGTACGACGACTTGGACGCGATGATTGAGGCGTACGTGGAGCAAGACAAATCGCTGCCAGAGATAGTCGAGATGGGCTATGCTGAAGCCACCGTGCGACGCGTACTCAATCTTATTGATTTGAATGAATATAAACGCCGACAATCGGCGGTAGGCCCAAAAATCACCCTGCGGAATTTTGGGAAAGATCGCCGTAACCCCATTACGTCTGCACTGCGCAAACAGAGGTAACAATCGCCATGAAAAAAATCGAAGCAATTATCAAACCCTTCAAACTCGACGATGTGCGTGAAGCGCTGGCAGATATCAACATCACAGGCATGACTGTGACGGAGGTCAAAGGTTTTGGTCGGCAAAAAGGGCATACCGAGTTGTACCGTGGTGCCGAATACATGGTCGATTTTTTACCCAAGGTCAAACTTGATATTGTGGTTCCGGACAGTGAAGTGGATCGCTGTGTCGACGCCATTATGAAAACCGCACAAACCGGTCGGATTGGTGACGGTAAAATCTTTGTGTTTGACGTGGAGCGGGTGATCCGCATCCGCACCGGTGAAGAAGACGAGGAAGCCATCTGAGCGATTTAGTCTCAACTCATCCACAGCACTTAGCACCCGCATCGTCCCACGAGCTGGTGCTTTGTCGTTTTTGTGATTTGCTGCAGCAGCTGCCTGATTTGCAAGATGGCGAAGAAGCGCATTGTGCACGCTGTGGCCATGAGTTAGATGCCCGACAACGCGAGTCGGCATTACGCCCAATTTTATACGCATTGTCGGCTTTGTTTATGTTGCTGCTGACCAACCTGTTTCCCTTCGTTGGGATGGACGCTGCTGGTAGTCATCGTGACATGACCTTCTGGGATACGTCTGCGGTGTTGGTTGATGAAGACTACCCGTGGCTTGGTATGTTGGTCTGGCTGTTTATTCAAGCCATTCCATGTTTTTGCATGTGTGCAATTATCTATCTGAAATTAGGCATGTTTTATCGATTGCCTGCGCTCGTTCAAGTCGCTCGTTTGTTATACACCTTAAAGCCATGGAGTATGGTGGATATCTTTTTGATGGGGTTGCTGGTTAGTTTCGTGAAGCTGCTCAGTCATTTTGAAATCACCCTCGGTATGAGCTTTTGGGCGTTCTGTTGTTTTTGTTTATTGCACTTACGCACATTTCAGGTGGTTGACCGGCATGAACTCTGGTCCCGTATTGCACCGGCACCGCAGCCACTGGAAGGATCTGTCCATGGTTCAACCGGCTTGGAAGCAGGTCTAAAGGTCTGCCAATGTTGCACCGCCATAGTGCCTGTGTCGCAGCTGCGCTGCAGTCGCTGTCAAAGTAAAGTGCGGCAACGTATTCCGTTTAGTATTCAAAAAACCATGGCTTTGCTGGTCACTGCGGCGGTGCTGTATATCCCGGCCAATACCTTGGTGATGATGGAAACCGTGTCTCTGGGCGAGTCTATTCACTCCACTATTATCAGTGGCATCATTCTGATGTGGCATGATGGTGCCTATCCGGTGGCCATTATTGTGTTAGTGGCCAGTGTTATCGTGCCTGTGGCCAAAATTTTAATCATGTTGTGGTTGTGTTATCTGACCCAGTTAAGCCGCGCTGAGCGCAGCCAGCACGGTCAGTGGTTATACCCTGTGGTGGATTGGATCGGCCGTTGGTCGATGGTCGATGTGTTAGTGGTCGCAATTTTAGCGGCGTTAGTCAGATTTGATGCATTGGTCGGGGTCTACCCGGGGAATGCGACCTTTGTGTTTGCGAGCGTGGTGATTATCACCATGCTCGCAGCGATGAGTTTTGATCCGCGTTTGTTATGGGACCCAAGTCCCAAGGAATTGGAGCAGCAGCGTGAGTAATTCGGCAATACAAGCCAAGGTTCGAAAAATTAGTCAGTGGTCACCGATCTGGATAGTTCCAGTCATTGCCGTCTTGATTGGGTGTTGGATGTTGTTCCACACCTTCAGCAATCGAGGAGCCACGTTGACGTTATTAGCCAGCAACGCGGAAGGCGTGATTGCCGGCAAAACCCAAATCAAAAGTCGCAGCGTGGATATTGGCAAAGTCGTCTCGGTGGAGCTATCCCAAGATTTAAAACAAGTCGTGATCAAAGCGCAGATGAACCCGGGCACTGACAGCCTGCTCAATGATGAATCTCAGTTGTGGGTGGTGAAACCTGCGGTCGGTCGCGGCGGGGTCACCGGTTTAAGTACCTTGCTGTCAGGTGCTTATATTGAGTTACAGCCAGGGAAAGGCAAAAACAACAAAGTCTTTTTTGAATTGCTGGAGTCCCCACCGGTCGCTCCGGCGGATGCGCCGGGGATCCGCGTGTATTTAACTAGCAATGATGCATCTGCCCTTGCTGTTGGGGATCCCGTGTTATTTCATGGCTACGATGTAGGGTCGGTTGAACGCAGTGAATTTGATACCAAGCAACGCACCATGCGTTATCAGCTGTTTGTGCGGGCACCTTATGATGCCTTAGTCACGGAAAACGTACGCTTTTGGAAAGCCAGCGGTATGGCGCTGGATATGTCTGCCGAAGGGGTCCGTGTTGAGATGGCGTCTGTGTCGACGCTGCTTGGCGGTGGCGTAACTTTTGATGTGCTAGATGGCTGGCCGCAAGGTAACAAAGCCAGCAATAACAGTGTGTTCCAATTGTTTGCTAATAAAAAGAGCATTCAAGACGGTTTATACAATGAGTATCTCGAGTTTATCGTCTTTTTTGACGAGTCGATCCGCGGCCTCAACCCTGGTGCCCCGGTGGAATACCGTGGTATTCGCATTGGTACTGTCGCGGCTGCGCCGTATTTCTTTAATGTGAAAAATCCGCTGCAACTGGCGCTGGAGAAAGGTATTCCGGTGCTGATCCGGATTGAATCGGGTCGCTTGTATGACAAGTTAACTTTGCCACAGCTGCAACAAGAAATCGACGATGCCATCGCCCAAGGCCTCAAAGCCGTGCTTAAAACCGGTAACTTGTTAACGGGTGGCTTGTATGTTGATTTAAATATCAATGATGAAGACAAAGTCACGGGTGCAGCGACACCGACGCAAGTTGCCGCCGCTGAGCCTGCGTCGGCAACCGATGTTGGAGTGATGACTCCGCCACTGGCGCCGTTGGACGATCATCAGTTCATGGGATACCGCGTTTTGCCGACGGGCCGCAGTGGTCTGGGTCATATCGAGCAAAAAGTGTTAAAGCTGTTGGATAAAATCAATAACTTGCCGGTGGAGCAAGCGCTTGGACAAGCCACTATCACCATGAACGAAGCGCAACAAATGATGCAACAGGCGAAACAGTTATTAGCCAGTTTAGATGCCATCGCGGCACAACCGACGACCAAACAACTGCCTGCTGAATTGCAAAAAACCATGCAAGAGCTGCGGCAAACCCTGTCTGGCTTTAGCCCCGGCTCTCCTGCTTATGAACGTCTGAATGGCAATTTACAGTCGCTGGATAAGGTGTTACGTGACTTGCAACCTGTGCTTCAGACCTTAAATCAGCAAAGTAATGCCTTAGTGTTTGGCGCTGAGTTGCCAAAAGATGTTGAACCGCAACAAGGACAGCAACCATGAAAACTTCTGTAACAGCCCTGGTGTTGGCGTTGATGACACTCACTGGCTGCAGCGACTCGCCTTCGTTGCATTATTATCAGTTGGCGCAAGTGCCGGCGGTCAATGCGCCCAACGCCGCCGATGCCCCGGTGCTGGTGGTTGAAAATGTCATGGTGGCTGATTTTTTAGATAGCAATGCGTTGGTACTGCAGCGATCCGATGTTGAATTGGTGCGGGCACAACAGAATTTATGGGTCGAGCCGTTAGGCAGCCAGTTATCGCGCAATTTACGCGCTAGCATCCAGCAGCAGCTGCCTGCGGTACGCATCGCCAGCCAAGCGCCAGCCAGTCCTCATGCCCGGTTACTGGTGCAGGTAGAGCAATTTCATGGCAGTGAAGCGGGCCTAGTGTTGATTAAAGTGCGCTATAGCCTGATGCACAATGGGCAGATCCAGCAATTTGATTATCAGTGGCAACAAGCACAGCCAGAAGATGGCTACGCGTCACTGGTGCAAAGCTTAAGCACAGGTTGGCAGACGGTCGCCACGGAGATCAGTCAACGCATCCAGCCGTTGCTTTAAGCGTTGGCGGATGGATTGGTAAGGCTTGTTTTAGCGAGGGTCGAAACAAACGCCGAGTACAGTAGCATGCTTGGCGCCGGTGACCGCTGGCACATTGCCGGGGATGCGAGCATCGTAGGCATATGCCAGCCAAGCAAACGCCATCGCTTCCACCCAGTCCGCGTCGACCCCCAATTCAGCTGTGGTGCTGATACGACAGGTTGGTAATAATTCGGCCAGATCTTGCAACAGCACCGGATTATGGGCGCCACCACCGCAAACAAACACCTCGTTGACATGAAAACGGCTAATCGCCAGCGCCATGGTACCGGCGCTAAACCGGCTTAAGGTGCGTTGTACGTCAGCAGGCTCGAGTGCAAAATCGGCAAGATGGCTATCAAGCCATGCCAGCTGAAAATATTCACGTCCGGTGCTTTTGGGGCCTGTTTGGCTGAAATAGGGGTCGCTAAACAAACTGGCCAATAAGCTGGGCTGTAAGCGGCCACTGGCGGCAAATCGGCCTGCTGCATCATAGGTGGTTCCTTGGTGTCGCTCGACCCAACTATCCAGCAAACAATTCCCAGGGCCGGTATCAAAGCCTTGGATATCCTGATGGGGTAACAACAAGGTCACGTTAGCGATCCCGCCAATATTTAAGATACAGCGCCCTTGCTCGCTGGCGAATATCGCCTGATGAAACGCTGGTACCAGCGGAGCACCTTGCCCACCGAGTGCAACATCTTTGCGTCTAAAATCGGCAATCACCCGGATCCCCGTCAGGACGCTCAAGCGATGCATATCGCCGATCTGCAAAGTAAAGGCATGCGCCCCATTGGGACGGTGGCGTATCGTCTGACCATGGCAACCAATGGCGGTAATGGCACTGGCTGGCAACTGCACTTGGCTTAACAGCGTTTGGACCGCCTCGGCATAACAATAAGCAAGCTTGGCTTCCACCACGCCCATCAACTCAATCTCATTGGCACCGGGTTGGGCTAAGCGCGCCAAATCATGGCGTAGTTCTGCAGGGTAGGGGAGGAGGAGACTGGCTAGAAGTCTTGGTTTGCTGTCAGAAAAATCAACTAAAGCCACATCGATACCATCCAGGCTGGTGCCTGACATGATACCGATGTAGAGCAAGGCAGCGGAGTCCGTCACGCCTTAGTTAGTATTGGCTGCCAGCGCAACACGTTCGTGCGCTTTGAGTTGCGCAATGTATTGCTTGGCTTGTTTGGTAAACTCGACACGAGCAACACCTTGCAGTGGTTCAGCTTGTGGCAATTTGACGGTACGAGGATCACGGTGCACACCACCGACCACAAATTCATAATGCAAGTGCGCGCCTGTCACTCGACCTGTGGCCCCTAAACGACCAACGATATCGCCTTGTTTAACTTTATCGCCTTTTTTCACATCGCGTTTGGACAGGTGTAAGTACTTCGTCACAATACCGTTGGAGTGCTGGATCACCACATAGTTACCGTTAGCACCTTTCATTGCAGACTCAATGACCTTGCCGTCACCTGCCGCCATAATTGGAGTGCCCATAGGCGCCACATAGTCGACACCGTTGTGCGCCTTAATAGTCCCAAGCACAGGATGCAAACGACGTGGGTTAAAATTAGAGCTGACATAACGGAAGTTCACCGGTGCACGCAAGAAGGCTTGACGCATTGAGCCACCGTCAGCTTTGAAATAATTGCCGTCTTTGTGACGCACTGCTTGATAGGTTTGGCCTTGGTTTTGGAATTGAGCCGCCAAAATAGCGCCATTGCCGACAAATTGACCTTCGGCGTATTGACGCTCGAACATCACGCTGAACGTATCACCCGAGCGGATATCTAAGGCAAAGTCGATGTCATAACCGAAAATGTTGGCTAAATCGATGATTTGGTTTTCATTTAAACCGGCAGCGACTGCCGAGGCCCAGAAACTGCCGCTGATAATTCCGCTGACCACTTCGGTGCGCGTTTCAATTTCTTTTTGCAGTTGCTTGGCGACAAAGCCATCGTCTTTGCGGCTGATCACCAAGGTTTTCAAATTGCTAACGTTATAGCGCAACTCTTGTAATTGGTTGTTGCTGTTATAACCAAACTCGACCACTTCACCCGGAAACAACCGCGTTAAATTTTTGGCGGCTTTATCCGAATCCAAAATGGCTTGCATTGTGGTGGTGTCGGATTTAGCACGTTTGAAAATCGCACCTAAGTTATCGCCCTTTTTCACTTCAACTTGGATCCAATCCAAGGAGTTATCTTCTTTGGGCAAGGTGGTGTCGGCGTGTTGCGGCAGTGAGTCGGTAGTGATAGGCACAGCAAGGCTGTAACGTTTTCCGACTTCAAGGGCCGTTTTTTCAGTATCTTTTGACGCTTCAGCTGGATCGGACGGGATCAGTAACAAAATGCTTAAACTGGTTACTAAACCTGCGATTAGAAAGCGATGTTTGACTGGCAAGGAAGCAAACATAAGCAGCGCATCTCTTATTATTATTGGGCCAGCGGGACGTCTGACCCTTAAAAAGGCAGCATATATTGATTTTTTCCAAGATCCAAGACTTTTGTGCGTTTAATCGCGCCAAATGTTGCAGTAGAATGCGGGTTCTATTTAAGACGTGCAAAAATTATTCGGAGACAAGCATGGCCGATTGGCAACAGGCGCTCGCAGAGATAAAACGAGGCTGCGAAGAGATCCTGCTCGAAGAGGATCTGATTGAAAAGTTAAAAGAAGGCAAACCGCTTAAAATCAAAGCGGGTTTTGACCCGACAGCGCCCGATCTGCACTTAGGCCACACAGTGTTAATCAACAAAATGCGCACCTTCCAACAACTGGGTCATGAAGTGATCTTTTTGATTGGTGACTTTACCGGGATGATCGGCGACCCAACTGGCAAGAATGTCACGCGTAAGCCGCTGACTCGCGAAGATGTGTTGGCAAATGCTCAAACTTATCAGGATCAAGTGTTCAAGATTTTGGATCCGGCCAAGACCCGTATTGCCTTTAACTCCGAATGGATGGAGAAATTAGGCGCTGCCGGCATGATCAAACTGGCGGCTCGGCAAACCGTGGCTCGCATGTTAGAGCGCGATGATTTCAAAAAACGCTATGCCAACAACCAATCGATTGCGATTCATGAGTTTTTGTACCCGTTAGTCCAAGGTTGGGACTCGGTCGCACTGCAAGCCGATGTGGAGTTAGGTGGTACCGACCAGCGCTTTAACTTGCTGATGGGCCGCGAGCTGCAAAAAGATGAAGGTCAGCGCCCACAAACCATCATCATGATGCCGCTGCTCGAAGGTTTAGATGGCGTCCAGAAGATGTCGAAGTCACTTGGTAACTACATTGGTATTACGGATGCGCCAACCGAGATGTTCGGCAAAATCATGTCGATTAGCGATGATTTAATGTGGCGTTATTTTGATTTGCTCAGTTTCCGCCCACTCGTCGATGTGGCTGAGTTGAAAGTACAAGCGCAAAGCGGCCGCAACCCACGCGATATCAAGATTGAACTGGCGAAAGAATTGATTGCTCGTTTCCACGGCCAAGACGCTGCAGAAGCTGCGCATCAGGACTTCATCCAGCGCTTCTCCAACAAAGCGCTGCCGGATGAGATCCCTGAAGTGACCTTGACCCTTGCCGGTGACTCGCTGCCAATTGCGGCGTTGTTAAAAGAAGCTGGTTTAGTTGAAAGCACTTCTGAGGCACTGCGCATGATCAAACAAGGCGCGGTGAAGCTTAACGGTGACACCAAAGTGGAAGACAGCAAACAAGAGTTCGCTAAAGGCAGCAGCACGATTTTCCAAGTCGGCAAACGCAAATTTGCCAAAGTGACCTTGGCTTAAACGTATCGTCTGCTTAGAAAAAACCGGCGCTGGCGTCGGTTTTTTTATGTCCGCGAAGCATGGGGCTTTTGAGGATCTGACGATCCCACGCTTTAGATCCGCGATCCATCTCGGTCAGCACAGCACAAAAAATCTACAAAAAAACTTGCGTCAATGCAGAATTTATCTAAAGTGATATTAAATTGATATCACATTGAGGTGAATTATGGTGAGTGAACAAAAAGCGTCGTCCAATAGTGGTGTGGCGATGATTGGTGGCTTGTTGGTATTGCAAGTGGTCAGTGTCTTGCTGTTAGTGACTATGCCTGGCGTATTAAAGCTTGTGTTTGCGCTGGCCAGTTTGGCTGTATTGATCAGCTGGTTTGGTTTTTACATGGTAGCGCCCAATCAATCGGCTGTGCTGCAGTTATTCGGCCGCTATGTCGGTACGGACAATATCGAAGGCCTGCGTTGGGCAAACCCGTTTTATAGCAAACAAAAAGTCAGCCTGCGGGTACGTAACTTCGAAAGCCACAAGCTGAAAGTGAACGATCATGCCGGCAACCCCGTCGAAATCGCCGCCGTGGTGGTGTGGAAAGTGGTCGACAGTGCCCAAGCGGTGTTTGAAGTGGACGATTACGAAAACTTCGTCACCATTCAAAGTGAATCAGCGCTGCGTCATCTGGCATCCAGTTACGCCTATGAAGCAGAACAGCAAGAAATTAGCCTGCGTAGCAGCGGTGATGAAGTGACCGAATTATTGCGCAGTGAGATCCAAGCGAGGCTGCAACAAGCCGGTGTGGCTGTGATTGAAGCGCGGATCAGTCATTTAGCCTATGCACCCGAAGTTGCCAGTGCCATGTTGCAACGTCAGCAAGCACGGGCTGTGGTGATGGCGCGGCAACAAATTGTTGAAGGCGCGGTCGGCATGGTCGAATTAGCGCTGCAACGCTTGTCGGAAAAACAAGTGGTCGAATTAGACGAAGAGCGCAAAGCGGCGATGGTTAGTAATTTGCTGGTGGTGCTGTGTGGTGATCATCAAGTCACGCCCGTTGTTAATGCCGGTAGTTTGTATTCATAAACGCTGGGTAGGAGAGTCATGTGGCTAAAAAAGCCTTTGCCTTGCGCATCGATGAGCAGATGTTGCTGGCGCTGCAACGCTGGGCCGATGATGAATTTCGAAGCGTCAACGGCCAGATGGAGTTCTTGCTGCGGGAAGCACTGCTCAAGTCTGGCCGGATGAAGTGGCAACAAGCTCCACAGATGGTGTTGGTTGATGCTGATACCTCGACCGCGGACCTCGCTCAAGTCGAGTCAGAAAACGTAGATCCAGCGGTTGACTAGCTGCGGCCCTTGAATACGAAAAGCCAATCCTTCGGATTGGCTTTTTTATTGGGCGTCTTGTGATTGAGAGATCCGGCGCCATTGCCAGATGCCGTAACAGACATTGAGCCAGTAGATGCTATAAAACAAGGCGGTTAGTTCAAGGCCGCGGCTGTAATACAGTGGCACCGCGATGCTATTGACAACCAGCCAACACCACCAGTTTTCGAGGTAACGGCGCACCAATAAAAACTGCGCCAGCACACTCAGTGTCAGCACTAAGCTGTCCCAAAAAGGCGCATAAGCATCGGTAAACAGGTGTAATAACAGCGCGTAAGCGGCAGCAACCACAATGGCCGCTAGTGCATACAGAGCAAAAGGTTTGCGGGCAATCGATTGAATAGGGCGGCTCGCTTGTTGTTCGTTACCAACATTGCACGTACTCCAGCTGCGCAAGCCCCATACGGCCGTGCCGATAAAAAATAGCTGCAAGGTGAAGTCGGCATACAGCTGGGTTTGCCAACACAACACCGCAAATAAGCCGCAACCGACAAAGGTAGCCCACCAGGTCCAGATGGAATTACGCGCCGCCAAGAAAATCGAGGCAGCAACGGTTAGATTGGCAGCTACTTCAAGCCAGCTTGGCATTAAATCTCAAGGTTATCAATCAGGCGGGTGTTGCCTAAATAGGCGGCTAGCAACACCACCAGCGGCTTGCTGTGATCATTAGCAGGTTCGAGCGTCGCCCTATCCACGATGTGAATGTAATCCGGCTTAAAGCCCTGTTGCATCAGATGGCTGGCGACTTGTTGTTCAAGTAACCGGTAATCCGTGGCACCGTCATGTACTTGCTGCTTGAGCCATTGCAATTGCTGGTAAATCGTCGGGGCAATAGCGCGCTGCTCGGCTGTTAAATAGCCGTTGCGTGAACTTAACGCCAAACCATCCGCTGCACGCTCGGTATCAATGCCTAAGATCTCAATCGGGAAAGACAAGTCTGTGGTCATCTGCCGAATGACCGCCAGTTGCTGGTAGTCTTTTTTACCAAACAAGGCTAAGTCAGGTTGCACTAAGTTAAACAACTTGCTGACGATGGTCGACACTCCCCGGAAATGACCAGGACGTGACGCGCCGCAGTGGCGATCGCCAATTTTCGGTACTTCCACGGCCGTTTGCATGTCTAAACCACGCGGATACATCAGCTCAGGTGTCGGCGTGAACACGGCATCCGCTTTGTGTTCGGTTAACCCGGCGCAATCATCGGCTAGCGTTCGCGGGTACTTAGCTAAATCTTCAGTCGGCCCAAATTGCATTGGGTTGACGAAAATAGACACGATGACGCGATCGGCGCGCTGACGCGCTTCATCGACTAATTTGAAATGGCCTGCGTGTAAATTGCCCATGGTTGGCACAAATGCCACGGTTTGGCCGGCAAGGCGCCACGCTTTGACGGTTGCACGTAGAACTTTGATATCAGAAATTACCAACATAACCAGCAATGCTCCGTGGCTTAAAAACTGTGCTCTGGCCCTGGGAAGCGGCCTTGTTTGACGTCTTGCACATACCGAGCAATAGCTTGTTTGATATCGCCAGTTTCTTGCAAAAAGTTCTTCGAGAATTTTGGGATATAACCGCTGCTAATGCCCAGCAAATCGTGCATCACCAGCACTTGGCCATCGGTGACCGGGCCTGCGCCAATACCGATGACTGGAATACGCAGCGCTTTGCTGATCCGATCGGCCAAATGGGTTGGGATACATTCTACGACCAGCAACTGGACTCCCGCCTCTTCCAACGCCAGTGCTTGCGCCAAAATGTGATCGGCGGCGGCGTCGTCGCGGCCTTGCACTTTAAAGCCACCAAACACATGCACCGATTGCGGCGTCAAACCAATGTGACCGCACACCGGGACACCACGTTCAGTCAGCGCTTTGATAGTCGGCAATAAAAATTCACCACCTTCCATTTTTACCATGTTGGCGCCGGCTTGCATCATCGGCACCACGGTTTGGAAGGTTTGTTCGGGTGTGGCATAACTCATAAACGGCATGTCGGCGATCACAAAGGCTTGCGGCGCACCGGCGCGCACGCAGCGCACATGGTAAGCAATTTGCTCGACCGTCACGGGCAGGGTGTCGGCATGGCCTTGCAGCACCATACCCAAGGAATCACCGACCAGAATGGTTTCAACGCCTTGCTCGGCAAACAATTTGGCAAAGCTTGCGTCGTACGCGGTTAACATGGTGATTTTTTCGCCTTGCTGTTTCATTTTTAGCAAGGTTGCGGTGGTAATTTTTGCCATTTTTGCTCATCCGACCATTGTCCAAAACGCGCGCACGATGGCATATCTGCTGCGTGATGGCAAGGATTGTATAAAAAAGCCGGCGTTGTGCCGGCCTTGGTGTCGTCGCGTGTTGCGGTGTTTACGCGTGCGCCTTGCCGACACTGGGCGCGACGGCAGCGCATCCTCGTTCACTTTAAAACTCAACACGACCTAATACAGTTAAGCCGTTTAATGGCACTTTCGCCAACAAACTCAAAAGCGGGCCGTGCGTCGGCACCTCAAGCGTCGGCGCAATTTCCGCAAGGGGATATAACACAAATTCGCGCAAGTGCATGCCGTAATGCGGCACCGTTAAACGCTCATCATCCAGCTGCAACTCCCCAAACAACAGGATGTCCAGATCCAAGGTGCGTGGCCCCCAGCGCTCGGCTTTACGGGTGCGGCCCTGGGTTTGTTCAATCTGCTGCAATGCATCGAGCAATTGGTGCGGGCTCAGCGATGTGGCTAATTGCGCCACGGCGTTGACATAATCCGGCTGGTCTTGCGGCCCCATTGGTTTGGAGCCATACAGCGAGCTTATGGCAATCAACTGAGTGTGAGGCAGCTGGCGAAGCGCCTGTGCGGCCGTCTGTAACTGCTGCAGCGGTTGATGTAAATTGGCGCCAAGACCAATAAAGACCTGGTGTTGCATCAAACTGCTGGGTCCGTCTTTTTCTTCGGCGCGCGGCGACGACGTTTCGGCCGAGCCTTTTCAATGCCTTCTTTGCCAAGGCCGAGCACTAACTCTTCACGCCCTTCGTCGTCAGCATCAACAAATCGTTGCCACCAGAATGCCATCTCTGCAGTCGTGCCACCTTCAGCTTTGCCGCGCAGTTGCAAGAAGTCATAAGCACCGCGGAACTTGGGTTGCTCCATCAATTTAAAGGCGCGACGGCCGGCGCGTTTAGTCAAACGGCCTTGCAGCGACCACAAGTCACGGATACTTAACGTAAAACGTTTCGGAATGCCGATTTGACGACAGACGTCGTCCAGCACTTCAGTCATGGCGATATTCAGTGCGTCGATGTCATTGAGGCCACTTTCAATCAACAGCGTCTGCATACGCAGTTCCACCGGGTACCACAGCAGCGCGGCGTAAACATACGCAGGCGTCACCGGTTTATCCAACGCCACTCGCTCGTCGGTATCTTGCAGCGCCGTGGTGATCAGGTTCAGCACTTTGCCGTCGCTGTCTTGCTTGAGCACCTTGTGCACTTGCGGCAGCAGCTGCTTTAACACGCCAAAATCGCGCATCATGATGAAGTTATCGAAGGCTTTACCCGCCAATAACAACTTCAACGACTCATCGAATAAGCGCGCCGACGGAATGTTTTTCAACAGGACTGCTAATTCATGGATCGGCTCGGCCGTGGCCGGCGCGATATCCATATTCAGCTTGGTGGCAAAGCGGATAGCGCGTAGCATCCGCACCGGATCTTCACGGTAACGGGTTTCTGGGTCACCAATTAGTTCAATGCGCCGGGCTTTGATCGCTTCGACACCGTTGGCGAAGTCGTAAATGGCAAAATCGCTGACCGAATAATACAAGGCATTGATGGTGAAATCACGGCGCTCGGCGTCTTCGTCGATGGTGCCATAGACGTTGTCACGCAGGATTTGGCCGTGGTCTGATTGCATGCCGGCTGGTGTAGTTTCTTCCTCGTCCCCACTGGCGTGGTGGCCACGGAAGGTGGCAACTTCAATGATTTCACGGCCAAACACCACATGGGCTAACCGAAAGCGACGGCCAATCAAGCGGCAGTTTTTAAACACCTGACGCACTTGTTCTGGGTGGGCGTTAGTCACTACGTCGAAATCTTTTGGAATTTGCCCCAATAACAAGTCGCGAATACAGCCGCCTACGAGGTAGGCTTCATAGCCGGCGTCTTTTAAGCGATACAAGACTTTAAGTGCGTTCGGGCTGATGTCTTTGCGTGAAATCGTGTGTTGGTCGCGCGGGATCACCGTCAGCGGTGGTAACACCGAATCGTCGCGTCGTGTGCCACCAACGATACCCGCAGGGACTGGACCACGCGATGCTTTGGCGCGATCGGACGTGCGTTCGGCCACAGGTTTGTCGCGGCGGCGACGTGGCCCGCGACTTGGTGCTGGTTCTGTGTTGTTGTTTGGCTGCTCGAATTCAGCAACCGCTTGTTGGATCTCTTTGGCTTTTTTGCCGGTTAATTTACGACGGCAAAAGTCTAACACTTTGGAAATTATGGCTTTTCTCCTTGGAGATGAGGCTCAATTGAGGCCAGTATGCCGGTCATGCAACGTTGGGACTAAAAATGCAGAGGACGTCGGCAAAAAAAGTGGCGGTATGATAGCGCAGCCTGTCGAAAAAATGAATGAAAACGACGGCAAAAGCGCCAGTCATTTGCAAGCGCTGCCTGGTGGCTGCTAATGGACGTAATAGGATGGACGTAATAGGACAGGCATCAGGGCGTCAACGCGGCGCCTTGCTTTAACGGGGTTGTGGGGGTTTTGGCCAGCAACGCCGGCCAATAAGGCGCAACAGTCGCGCTTAGGCAAAATCCAAGGTGACGACGTTGGCTGCTTTGGGCACGTGCTGCAGCGAAAAATGCTCGACGGCATAATGGAGCAACTCCGCTGGCGCTGCGCCATGTAAGTCGTTGGGCACGACTTGGCCCAAAAATTCCAGCGCTGCTTGCATCGCCAAGGACGCAGGAAAACGGTCAATCGCCGTGGCGTGGTTTTGTTTGCTGAGTTTAAGTTCAGCGCTTGCCATCGCTAGCGGCAAATGGCCGTACTGCGGTGCTTGCGCCCCCAGCAGGCTAAACAGATGCTGCTGGCGCGGTGTCATGTCGAGCAAGTCGGCACCACGGATCACTTGAGTGATCCCTTGGCTTAAATCATCAACCACCACCACAAGTTGATAAGAGAACAAGCCATCGCGGCGTTTCACGCTGTAATGTTCTTGCGCCAATGCTGGGCTAATTGTGCAAGCGCCTAAGATCACATCTGAAAATTCAGTGGCGACACCTTGTGCCCGCAAGCGCCAGGCCAGCGGGCCTGCAGTTAACTGTCGATGCTGACAACAGCCATCATATAAGCCGCCAAGGCTGGAAATTCGCGCACGCGAGCAATCGCAGCCATACAAAAAACCGCGGCTTTGCAGCTGGGTAAAATAATCTTGGTAGAGGTCTAGGCGCTGGCTTTGATGGACAATGTCACCATCCCAATGCAGGCCAAAGGATTCAAGTGTGCGCAAGATACTGTCGGCAGCGCCGATTTGCGTGCGTGGCGTGTCGATATCTTCAATGCGCACGAGCCACTGACCACCCGCGGCACGCGCGGCGAGGTAGCTACCGACGGCGGCTATCAAGGACCCAAAATGCAAAGGGCCGGATGGCGATGGCGCAAACCGACCCCTGACAACAGACTTGGCGGATGTCATCATTAACCGCCGAGTTGTTTTTCCTTAATTTCCGCCAATGTTTTGCAATCGATGCATTGGTCGGCGGTAGGACGTGCTTCTAACCGTTTGATACCGATCTCGATACCACAGGTATCGCAATAACCGAAATCTTCATCTTCGATTTTCTGCAGCGTTTTTTCGATTTTCTTCAGCAGCTTACGCTCGCGGTCACGGGCACGCAGTTCCAAGCTGAACTCTTCTTCTTGCGCCGCGCGATCCACTGGATCAGGGAAGTTTGCCGCTTCATCCGCCATATGGCTCTTGGTGCGGTCCACTTCTTCGCGTAACTGTTGACGCCAAGCATCCAAAATTTTGCGGAAATGTTCCAGCTGTTTTGGATTCATGTATTCTTCGCCCGGTGCTTCCTGATATGGATCGACACCGGCCATGGCCAACAGACCAAGTGATTTGTTAGTTTTGCCTTCTGGCATGGTAATCTCCTGTCGCACAGTGCCTAGCAAAAAGATGGCGAATATTGATAGCAGAATCTTTTTGCAGTCGCAATGCCCTTGGCGGGCAAAGACGCGGGAGTATAACCGCGATTTTTGCAAGCGTCACGGTCAACTACACATTTTTATGGGAGTTTAGATGGAACTTTGGTGGGCATTTTTAATACTGGGCGCAGCGGTTGGTTTTTTTGCAGGTTTGTTGGGCATAGGCGGTGGCGGCATCATGGTGCCTGTGCTGACAAGTCTGTTTTTGGCGTTGGGCTTTGCTAATGAGCATATCGTGCATCAAGCGTTAGCGACGTCGATGGCATCGATTATTTTAACCGCAGCGGCAAGTGCGCGCAGTCATCACCAGCACCAAGCCGTGTTGTGGCCAGTGGCGGCACGATTATCGATCGGGGTGGTGGTCGGCACTTTGTTAGCATCGCAAGTGGCATCTCAGCTCAATGCGTTGGCATTGGCAGTGATCTTTGCCGTCTTCATGTCGTATGTTGCTTTACAAATGTTATTGAATTTAAAGCCTGCGCCAAGTCGGCAATTGCCAAGCCCAACTGCGCTGACCGGCGCAGGGCTTGGCATTGGTGCCATGTCTGCTCTGGTCGCGATTGGTGGCGGTACCTTAACAGTCCCGCTGTTGACTTGGTGTAACGTAAAAATGCAACAGGCCATCGGCACCTCCGCAGCGGTTGGCTTGCCCATCGCAATTACAGGAACGCTCGGTTATGTCATCGCTGGTTGGCAGGTGGATGGGTTACCCAGTTACAGTATTGGTTATGTTTATCTGCCTGCGGTGGTATTTATTTCGGCCGTCAGTGTATTGACCGCCCCTATAGGCGTTCGGTTAGCTCATAGGCTACCAGTATCGATCTTGAAAAAAGTGTTTGCGCTGCTGCTTTTGGGGTTAGCAGCAAAAATGCTGGCGAATGTTGTCCTTAATTAATGCTGTCCATCATAAAGGTGCAGCGTACTGCAGAGACTAAACGCCAATTGTGAGGGGTAAAGCGGCGTGGACATTGTCGCAGCAGAAAAACTTCGTGGTACACTTTGGCAAAAAATGGCAGGGGATCCTGAATGTCTTTATTACAAATTTCGTTAACCACAGCGGCAGCTGACAGCCGTTTTGGTAAAAATCCAGTCGTCACGCCAACAGCCGATGGCTATCAAATTCATGCCGCGGCCGACAATCTGCGGCAAATTCAAAAAGCGGGTCGTACCTTAGAAGGGCTTGGTATTGCAGAATTGCAGCTTACAGGCGAGTGGCCGGTCTCTGCACAGTTTGCGTTTTACCAAGGTTTTTGCACCGCGAAAAAACAAACCGGCGTGCATTGGCAAGGTGATGCAGCCACTATCGCGACGTTGTCGCAATGGCAACAGGTCTATAGCTGGGCAAAGACGCAAACCAACGCGGCACCGGAAGATTTATACCCAGAGCAATTGTGCCGCGAAGCGGTGAATTTAATCAGTGCAGTAGCACCGGCTCATACCTTTAGCCATCAAGTGATTGCGGGTGATGAGTTACTCAAAGCCGGGTGGGTTGGGGTGCATGCGGTAGGGCGCGGAAGCGATCGCGCGCCAGCCATTTTAGTGCTGGATTACAACCCTTCAGGCGATGCGACTACACCGGTTGCCGCGGCGCTGGTTGGCAAAGGCATTACGTTTGACTCGGGTGGTTATTCGATTAAAGCCTCGGAAGGCATGTTGACGATGAAATGCGACATGGGCGGCGCGGCAACGGTCACTGCAGCACTGGCACTGGCTATTTCGCAAGGCTTGCAAGCCCGTACGCTACTGATTTTGTGTTGTGCCGAGAACTTGATCAACGGCCATGCCTTTAAACTAGGCGACATTTTGACCTACAAAAATGGCACCAAAGTGGAGATCGTCAACACCGACGCCGAAGGCCGTTTGGTACTGGCAGATGGTTTACAAATTGCCGCCGAAGCAGGCGCCAAATTAGTTATTGATGCCGCAACCTTAACCGGCGCGGCGCAAATGGCTGTTGGCACTGATTACAACGCGGTGTTTGGTTTAGACCGCGACTTGCAGTGTCGCGTGCTGGGCTACGCCGCCCAAGAACACGAAGCTGCTTGGCCACTGCCATTGGAACCTTGGCATCAACACCAATGCCCATCGGCCTATGCCGATACCGCGAATAGTCGTCCGGTTAAAGGCGGCGGCCCAGGTGGTGCGTCGAACGCGGCAGGTTTCTTAAGTCGCTTTGTCGCCAACGACGGCAAAGGCTGGTTGCATGTGGACTTAGCGGCAGCGTTTCACAACAGCGCAAGTGGCCTGTGGGCAGCCGGCGCCACTGGCAATGGCATTCGGTTGATCGCTCGGACCTTGTTGGAAGAAACCCGTTAAGGTAAAAACACGGGCCTGCGGGCCCGTTGTTGTCTGTGCTGCCGTAGGTTATTTCATGTTGCGATTTAGAAAGTGCAGTGCTTGTGTAAGTACCACGCTTGTGTAAGTACAACACCTGTGTAAGTACAGCGCTTAATGAAGTGAAGCGATTGAGCCTGTTGATCCGGCCACTTGAATTTGGCTCGATGCTGGTCTTTCTTTCGCTGCTTTAATCCCGTTGTTGTCTCGAAAAAGGAAGTCGTTGTTTGGTGGCTCAATTACCCATCATGGATGTATGCCAGGAGTTACTGGCGCAGTTGCAAGCTTCGCCGACGGTGATCCTCACCGCACCGCCGGGTGCCGGTAAATCGACCTATCTGCCGCTGTTTTTGCTGCAAAGCGCTACCTTTGCTGGCAAACAAATCGTTATGTTAGAGCCAAGGCGCTTGGCGGCGAAGTCCATTGCCAGTTACTTGGCCGCTCAGCTTGGCGAGGCGGTTGGCGAGACGGTGGGTTATCAAATTCGTCTAGAACAAGCGGTGAGTCCGCGCACCCGTTTACTAGTGGTCACGGAAGGCGTGCTGATCCGCAAGATTTTGTCAAATCCTGCATTATCCTCCGTTGATTTACTGATTTTCGACGAATTTCATGAACGTTCATTGCAAACGGATTTAGCACTAGCGCTGTCGTTAGAAGTACAGCAGCTCAACGAACAACTCAAGCTGCTGATTATGTCGGCGACACTCGACACCGCCGCGTTAAGTGACAAGCTGCAAGCGCCTGTGGTGTCATCTGAAGGGCGCAGTTATCCAGTGGATATTCAGTACATCACGCCCGATCAGACAGAGCTTTGGCAACAAAGTGCCGCCGCAGCGCTAAAAGCGTTGGAGCAACACAGTGGCAGCGTCTTGGTGTTTTTGCCAGGGCAACGGGAGATTAGCTTGGCTCGCGAGTACTTGCTTGAGCGACTGTCGGACCCATGTTGTGATGTGTTCGCATTGATAGGCGCCATGTCGCTGCAAGAACAACAAGCAGCGATCGCCACAAGTCCCGCTGGACGTCGTAAAGTGGTGCTTGCCACCAATATTGCCGAAACCAGTTTGACCATCGATGGTATTTCGGTGGTTGTTGATTCCGGCATCGCCCGTGCCGCTGTCTACCAACCGAGGTTAGGCTTTAGCCATTTAGAAACGATCGCGATTTCGCAAGCCGCCGCTACGCAGCGCGCCGGCCGAGCAGGGCGCTTAATGCCGGGCGTGTGTTATCGGCTGGATACACCTGAAAAATGGCAGCGCCGTGCCAAACAAACGCCACCCGACATGCTGCAAGCGGATTTATTGCCGCTGCGCCTCGATATTGCCGCTTGGGGCGCGCAAGTATCGGATTTGTTTTGGTTAGACGCCCCGCCAACAGGGCATTTGCAAGCGGCAGCACAAAGTCTGCAATTGCTCGGGGCCTTGGATGGCAAAGGCCAGCTCACATCACTTGGCAAGCAGATGGCGAGTTTGCCAGTTGAGCCGCGTCTGGCGGCTATGTTATTGCACGCCAAACACCTCGAACAGCAAGGCGAAACTGGCGCTATTGCACTCGCTGCGCTCCTTGCAGCCGTGCTGGAACAATCCTTGCGCCAAACGCAGGTGGACTTAAGCACGAATTTGCGGTTACACACCGAGCAAGCGCGGCAGCAGTATCGGCAATTGTGCCGTCTGCTTGGCAGCAAAGAGCGAGCGACGCAGGATGTACCGCATCATCTGATGGCGGAGTTATTGAGCCGCGCCTTTCCAGATCGAATTGCGCTGCGCCGTGGCCAAGGGTATCGCCTTGCCAACGGCAGCGGCGCAAGCTTACCGCCGGATGATAGCCTTGCAGGTAGCGACGTGTTGGTGGTGGTGGATGTGCGGCTGTGGCAGCAGCAACATCGGATCAGCAGCGCAGTCGCATGGACACTCGACGCACTGTGTCAGGCCTGGCAACCGCAGTTAGTGTGGCACAATCACGCCGGTTTTGACGCAGCGACGGGCCGTTTTGTTGCTGAACAACAACTGCGGCTTGGGCAGTTGGTGTTAAAACGCAAAGCCGCAACCAGCGATATAAAAAGCGCTGACCGTCGCCAAGCCTGGCTGGACTACATCACGGAGCAAGGCTTAGCCTGCTTGCCATGGCATGACGCCGCTTGCCAGCTGCAGCGGCGCATACAATTGGCGGCGCGACTGCAACCAAGTGCCGGCTGGCCAGATGTCAGTGCAGAAGCTCTTTTACACAACCTCGAACAGTGGCTCGGCCCGTACGTGGGGGACATCAAAAGCCTCAGCATGCTCAGTCAACTGAACGTTGCGGAACTCTTGCGTTATCAGTTGTCCTATGAACAACAGCAGCAGCTCGATAGCCTACTGCCTAGCCAGTGGCGCTCGGTGCTAGGCACTGGCGTAGCGCTTTTGTACGATGAAGCGGGCGGGGTTAGCATGCAAATACGCTTGCAAGAAATGTTTGGCCAAGCGCAAACCCCGACGGTGGCGCACGGTGCTATTGCGGTGACGATCGAGTTGTTATCGCCAGCAAAACGGCCGTTGCAAGTGACACGTGACTTAGCCAGCTTCTGGCAAAATGCTTATCAAGAGGTCAAAAAGGAAATGCGCGGTCGTTACCCGAAGCATTATTGGCCCGATGATCCGCTGCAAGCGGAGCCAACTAACAAGACCAAAAAAGCGATGGAACATGAGCGCAAAACGAACAGCTAAAACCGCAAAACGCAGCCCAAAACTATGGCATTCGCTGGCTAGGTTTAGTATCAAAACTGGGCTGGTGCTGCTATTAACGTTGACGGTCTATTTAATTTATCTCGATAGTAAAATCACCACCTTGTTTTCAGGCAGCAAGTGGCAAGTTCCGGCGCAATTGTTTGCACGTGCGCTGGAACTCAGTCCTGGCACGCATCTGTCCCGGCAACAGTTACTGGAGGAACTCGAGCGCCTACAATATCGCGAAGATCCGCGTTTAAATGGGCCTGGTCAATATTGGGCCGAAGGTCGCCGTATCAGTTTAATCCGCCGCGCCTTTGTGTTCCCCGATGGCGCCGCAAGTAGCGTGCGGCTTGATATCGATTTTGGCGGAGACTTTATCGAAAAAGTGCTGGCGCAAGGTAAAGCGGTGAGCAAAGCGCGCATTGAACCGCAGTTGTTGCAGCATTTGGTAAGCCCGGAGCAAGAAGACCGTGAACTGGTTTCGCTTAAGCAAACACCACAACCCATCATCCAAAGTTTGATGACGGTCGAAGATCGTGATTTTTATCAGCATCATGGCATTTCCCCGCTCGCGGTATTGCGTGCGTTATGGCACAACATGCTGGCGGGGCACACAGTGCAAGGCGGCTCCACACTCACACAGCAACTTGCCAAAAATATGTATACCGACGCCGAGCGTAATATGCTGCGCAAGGTTAATGAAGCGCTGATTGCCTTGGTGCTGGACTATCGGTATAGCAAAGACGAGATCCTTGAAGCCTACCTCAACGAAATCTTTATTGGTCAGTTCAAAGACAATCCGGTGCATGGATTAGGCTTGGGCAGCAAATTGTATTTTGGTAAGCCGCTCACTGAACTTCGTCCGCATGAATATGCGTTGTTGATTGGTCTTATTAAAGGTCCATCGTATTACGACCCACGACGTTTTCCAGAGCGAGCCTTGAGTCGACGCGATCTGGTGCTCGATCTGATGGCCGAACAAGGCATTCTGAATCACGACCAACATAACATGGCTAAAGCTCAACCTTTGGATGTGATCCCACTCGGTGCGCACTTAAAAGGCCGCTTTCCGGCGTATCTAGACCAAGTAAAAGCAGAGTTACGGCAGCAAGTGCCAGATGCCGAGGTTTGGCAGCAAGGGATCCGCATCTTTACCTATTTAGATCCCGCAGCGCAACAAGCGTTGGAGCGCGCCACCGCCAAGCGCTTGGAGACATTAAAGCCCGAGATAGAAGTTGCGGCCGTGGCAACCGATTATCAAACCGGCCGAGTCAAAGCCATGATTGGCGGTCGACAATTCCAATATGCCGGATACAACCGGGCGATCTCCGCCCGCCGGCAAATTGGTAGCATCGTCAAACCCGTGGTGTATCTAACCGCCCTGATGCAACCGGCCCAGTTTCATTTAGGATCTGTGTTGCAAGATACCGCGTTGACCTTACGCAGTGGAAACCAAAGCTGGACTCCACAAAACTATGACAAAAAACTGCGTGGTCCGGTGCCACTAATTGAGGCACTAGCGCAATCGTTAAATATTCCGACAGTTCGGCTTGGCATGCAGCTTGGGTTAAATTCGGTCAAAGACACCCTGCAAAAGTTAGGCTTAGAACGTGAGATGAAGTTACAGCCGAGTAGTTTGTTGGGCGCACTTGAGTTAAGTCCGTTTGAAGTCTCCCAGTTGTACCAAACCATTGCGAATAAGGGCCAGCACTTGCCATTAGCCACCTTAGCTGCAGTCACCAGTGCAAAAGGCAGTGTGTTGTATCAACGCAATGTTCAGCCGCAACAGCGTGTTCGAGCCGATGCCACATACCTATTGCAATACGCCATGCAACAAGCTACCCAAAGTGGCACGGCGGCAGCGCTCAGTCAGCAATTCCCTGGTATTCGCTTTGCCGGTAAAACAGGCACATCGAGCGATTATCGGGACAGTTGGTTCAGTGGTTTTGACCATGAAACCTCGTTAGTGGTGTGGTTAGGGCGTGATGATAATCAACCTATTCAACTGACCGGTGGCGCTGGTGCTTTGCCAGTGTTCAGTGAGTATTTCCGTTTACAAACTGCCAACTCCTTGTTCAGAGCGGTGCCACCGACAGTCACTAAGACGCTGATTTCAAGAATTTCCGGTCAGCCGGTGAAAGAAACTTGCGTTAATGTATTGTTATTGCCAGTAATTTCAGTTGAAATGCCGTTGCAAGGTTCATGTCCATAACGAGTAGATCAAACAAGCATGTCGACCAAACCCGAACAGCCCTTACGTGTAGGTGAGTGGTGTTACCTGCCAGCACAGGACAAGCTGGTCAAATTAGACAATCAGGGAGACGTCATTGAAACCGCTGAACTGGACAATTTGTGCCAGAAGGCGATGAACTATCTGCTGGCCAACGCCGGCCGCTTGATCACACGTGATGAACTACTGAATGACGTCTGGGGCGTGCGTGATGTCTCCGATGGCCGCATCTCGCGCGTGATCCGAGTATTACGTGTAACCCTGGGCGATGACACCAAAGAACCCCGTTACATCGAAACAATCCCCAAACGCGGTTTTCGTTTTATTGCACCGATTGAAGTGTTTGAGATGAAGGTAACAGCGCCTGAGCCTGTTATGCCTGAACCCACCGCCATCGTACAGGCTGAAATTGTCAGCACTGCCGAGCAACAAAGTGACCTTGTCCAAAAGCCAACTAACAAAAAACGGGTTGTACTTGTACTGGTACTTGCCATTTTGCTGATCATTGCTGCGGTTGCAGGTTATCAACTGACACAAGACGGCGACACAACTCGCTACAGTCGATTTACGCCACTATCCAGTCTGCCGGGGTCTGAACAATTTGTAGATGCAACCGGTGATGGAAAGTATCTTGTGTATGTCTATCGCCCTGCCAATTCACCCGAAGAGCAATTGATACTGCAACAACGCAACAATGGCCGTAAAACGCAGTTGATGAAGGTCAATGGAGAGCTGCTATCTGGACCACAATTCAGCCCTGATGGACTTTCCATCGTGTACCAACGTCAGGTATTTGGCCAAAGCTGTGAGATCCGTCAGCTAACATTAGACGAAGAGCGACGGGTTGTTCTGAAAGACCAAGTCCTGACGCTTTGTAACAAAAAGAATTTCCGCTCCAGGATGAGCTGGTCCCCTGATGGCAAATACCTCGTATACCAAGACTTCCAAGAAGACTCCCAGAACATTGCGCTGATGCTCTATCCATTTTCTGGTGGCAAGGTGGAGCGGTTAACACTCCCTCCCGCTACCAGCCGTGGCGATATATTAGCGGTGTTCGCATCAGACAGTGATCACCTGGCCTTTGTCCGTGATGTTGCCCAAACAACCGGTCAAATTTGGATGATGTCTTTGACTGAGCGTGAACCCAAAATGTTGTATCAACCAAAAGATCGGTATCCAGCGGGGTTAGCGTGGATTGAACAGGATACAAAGTTGTTATTTCCGGGAGCACAACATCAAATTAATCAATTAGATGTAAGTAATCGACAAGTGTCGGCACGTGCTATTGCTGATGCACCTGCACGGGACCTCGTGATTCTTCCAGATGGTACCTTGATTGCTTCGGTTGGCGAAAACTGGCAAGTCCGATTAATGCGATCAACAAATCCTGTTCATGCGGGGTCGTTCGTCCATGAATCGGATGGAGAACTTATATCGGATTCTTTGTTTGAGGAGAATCCAATTGCTGGAGAGCCGGATGCGGTTGTCAGTCGTCGCTCAGGTTTACAAACGGTGTCTTTGAGGTTTAATGACGGGTCACATCAGCAACTTGCCGAGTTTGCTAGTGATTTTTTCATCAATGAGTTTGACTATGCCCCAGATGGCAAAAGGCTATTAGTTGGCCATGCAAATAATCTTTGGTTACTCGAATCCGATAAGGCCCCTGTCCAAATCAGTTTGGCTGAAGAGCGAGTTGGATTAGCAAGTTGGGGGGCCGATAGCCGATTTATCTATTATTTTATATCTAGGCAAGGCCATTGGTTATTACAAAAATTTGATGTGACATCTGGCAAAACAAGCCAAGTTTCTGACAGGTTTGATTTTTATCAAGAAGCGTCCGATGGCTCCTACAAAGTGTGGCGCGACGTAACGAATGGGAATTTCTATATCGAAAAACGAGGTGAAGAGCCTCAACTGGTTAATCTTGATGGGGTGGTGCTCGCTACGATGACAGGATTTGTTAGTCGTAAGCGCGGCTTCTATTTCCCTATGCAGGTGAACAACACCCATCCTACATTGGGCTGCTATAAAATTGAAACGGGCGAAGTGATTGATACGAAAATACCACTGTGGGGCGCAGGGCGTTTGTATTCCGTGAGTATCGATGAAGCGTATGTATATCGTGATGCGGGGCGTTTTGGAGATATTGATATTGCAGAAAATCATATTTAATCAGAAATTTGTCATAAATTTATCAGTTTTTTTTTGACCTTGTTGTTGATAATAATGCTGTGAGCGATTTGCTTGCTATTAACTAGAAAAGTGGAATTTCAGGGAGTAACAAATGAACTACAAGAAACTTGCCGCATTTTTTTTGATTTGTACAGCATCGGTTGTCACTCCTGTTAGTGCAGATCCTACAGCTGATGAATTAGAGACTTTAGAACAACTAGACGACTCAGTGCCAGATCCAACACCACAAACCATATGTAATTTTGATCCGATTTGTACTATCGAAAAAGGTTAAGCTTTTTGTCTAAACTAAAAACAAAGGCTGCATTCGCAGCCTTTGTTTTTTATCGAACCAACTCTTTACGACGACAGTGTCATCTGCTGAAACGCGCGTTCGGCAGCAGCTAGGGTGGCGGCTAAATCAGCATCTGAGTGTGCTAGAGATAAGAAACCGGCCTCGTAGGCAGATGGAGCCAAGTACACACCTTCATTTAACATCAAATGGAAGAACTGCTTGAACGCTTCAATGTTGCACTGAGTCGCTTGAGCATAACTGGTCACCTCGGGTTGTTCGGTAAAGAAAATACCGAACATACCACCGACTTGGTTGGTGGTCAGGGCAATACCTGCAGCTTTTGCTTTGGCTTTTAAACCATCCAGCAAGGTTGTGGTTTTGCTGGTCAGTGCCTCATAGACTCCCGGTTGGCTGATTTGTTTCAATGCAGCCAAACCCGCAGCCATAGCGATTGGGTTACCTGATAAAGTACCTGCTTGGTACACCGGGCCTAATGGCGCAATGTGATGCATGATCTCTTTTTTGCCGCCAAAGGCGCCAACCGGCATGCCGCCGCCGATAATTTTGCCCAAGGTGGTCAAGTCTGGTTGCACCTTGTAGTACGCTTGTGCACCGCCTAACGCAACTCGGAAACCTGTCATCACTTCATCAAAAATCAGTACTGCGCCATATTGGTCACATAAGGCGCGCAGACCTTCCAGAAAACCTGGTTGAGGTGGAATGCAATTCATATTGCCGGCGACAGGTTCAACGATAATGCACGCAATATCGCTAGCATGTTCCGCAAATAACGCTGTTAATTGCTCAAGATTATTAAACTCACAGGTCAAGGTGTATTTTGCAAAATCTGCAGGGACACCAGGAGAATTTGGTACACCTAATGTTAAGGCGCCAGAACCTGCTTTGACTAATAATGAATCTGCATGACCATGGTAGCAGCCTTCAAATTTGATGATGGTGTTGCGACCGGTATAACCGCGTGCTAAGCGAATAGCGCTCATCGTCGCTTCGGTGCCTGAGCTGACCATCCGGACCATTTCCATCGAAGGCACGAGTGTTTTCACTAACTCTGCCATTTCAATTTCCGCCGGGCATGGCGCGCCAAAACTTAAGCCTTTTTCAGCGGCTGCAACTACCGCTTGGCGGATAGCCGGGTGGTTATGTCCAAGCACCATTGGCCCCCAAGAGCCAACGTAATCAATGTATTGTTTGCCATCAACGTCATAAATGTATGCACCGTCGGCGCGATCAATAAACACTGGGGTACCACCGACGTGTTTGAACGCGCGCACCGGTGAATTCACCCCACCAGGGATTGTTTGTTGAGCACGGGCAAACAGTTGTTGAGAAAGAGTCATAGAAATCCTTATTTGTCGGCTTTACGGCTATACCAAGGCACATCGCATTCGTATTTGCTGACAAGGTGGTCAACACCCAAGGTCAAGGCAAATAATGCCATTCGAACTAAAACACCGTTGTCGGCTTGACGGAAAATGGCCAGATTTGGGTTCATATTCAAATCGTTATCAAGCTCATTTGCCTCTAATCGAGAGTCACGCGGCAGCGGGTGCATAATGACCGTGTTGGATTTGCAGTGCTTGGTATAAATTTCTTGGTTTAAGCGGAATTTACCGCGGTATTTATTCGCTTCCTCTTGAGATGGGAAGCGTTCTTCTTGGATACGGGTCTGATAAACGATATCGGCATCGATATTGCCTTCCAATTTGTCAGTGATCCGAACTTTATGCCCAGCGTTTTCTATCGCTCCGACAATCTCATCAGGCATAGCCAACTCATTGGGCGCGATTAAGGTAAATTGGATATTTTTATACAGAGTCAATAATTTAGACAGTGAATGTACGGTTCTACCAAACTTCAGATCACCAATCATGGCGATATGCATACCTTCGATCTGTTGATCCCATGCGGCTAATTCGCGCTCAATGGTGAACAAATCCAGCAAGGCCTGTGTAGGATGTTCATTGGCACCATCACCACCATTTAGCACTGGTACGCGGCTGCCTTGGGCGAATTCCGCCACAGAACCTGCTTGGGGGTGACGCATGGCGATCACATCGCTGTAACTCGAGATCATGCGCGCGGTATCAAACAGCGATTCCCCTTTGGACAATGCGGAGGACTGGATCCCTGTAGTTTCTCGCACTTCGCCACCAAGCAGATTGAAAGCGCAGCCAAAACTGACACGTGTGCGGGTCGATGGCTCGAAAAACAGATTACCTAAAATAGCACCGTCTAACACATTGGTTCGTTTCTGACGCAGCGCGTAAGGCTCCATCGCTCGAGCAATATCAAACACTTGCTGAATACTATCGCGGTCAAACTGTTTAACCGACAGGATATGTTCGCCTTTAAAATTCATGGTGGGTGCCTTCACTGAGGTGATACAGAGGGCGGCAAGCCGCCGGACTGGTCGACATTATACCAAATGCAAGATGCTCTCGGCCATCAGACTGGTTTTGCAACGGCCAAAATGACAATTGCAAATAACACAAGAACAGGTAATTCATTGAATATTCTGTAGAATCGTGCGGTGCGTTTGTTTCTGTCTGCTTTAAAATCGGCTAATAATTTGAAGCAGTAGCCGTGATAAGCATACAAAAAGCCGACTAACAGAAGTTTCAAATGCAACCAATGACTTGCGGCTACCCAGGCGCTGCCATACATATACATCAGAATGAATCCGAAAACGGCGGTCAAAATGGCAAACGGCGTGACGAAATACAGCAGACGTCGTTCCATGACTTTGAAGATTTCCACAGCGGGATGCTGTTGATGTTCTGCGTGGTACACAAACAGCCGTGGCAGGTAAAAAATACCGGCAAACCAGCTAACCATAAACCCAATATGCAGAGCTTTGAAAATGAGCAAGGCTGACATAACACTCTCCGTGATCTCGATGCGGCAGTGTAACAAACAACAATAGAAGATTCTTTGCGTTACAACAGGTTATTTTGCCGCATCAGTAGTTGCCTGACTTGTTCCCAGCGCACTAAGCCAAGGGGTTGATCAGCAACTTCGTCGGACATAATCATCACCGCACCATCGCGATGTTCACCTAACAGCGCAAACACTTCGGCCATGGTTGCTTGATGTTGCAGCGTATGAATGGCCTGATAACGTACCACACTTTCACCACTGAGCGACAAACTGACATCATAACTAGCAAGTTCTAGTTGCTGATCAACGGCGTAGTGCCGTCTAACCACAACGGCCCCAGCGGTGCCTGCATCATCGAGTGCTTTTAAAACCGCGATGTCGGAAGGATTATCCAGCATGATGTATTCTTTTTGCACCATCGCGAGTACACCTACTTTTTGTAACACATCGTCGGCAGGCGCTAACTTATACGGTAGCTGCAAGAAGTCCAGCTGCTGCAAGAAAATCGATTTGGTATTAAAAAACTGCACGGCTGTCACATAGGATGCTGTGATCACCAACATGGCGGGCACCACCAGCTCAGGGTTGCCTGCAAGTTCCATTACAGTCACCAACGCCGCAAGAGGGGCATGGATAGTTGCAGCCAACATACCCGCCATACCCAGCACAGCATAGGTGCCGGCGGTTGAGCTATCGCCGATAATCAGGCTTGGCAGAAATGCTAATAATGTCCCTGCCAATACGCCAATACCAAACACAGGGCCGACAATACCTCCAGGCACACCGAGCCCAAGTGCCGCCACGGTCAGAACGATCTTGGCGATAAAGATGGCGCAGATCAGCCCGATCGCCTCTGGCTGAGACATCGCACTGTGGATCACTCCTGTTTCCGCCCCAAGCGCTTGTGGCACAAAATAGCCAATCGCTGCAGTCACGAACGCGGCTAGCAATAACCGGAAAGCTAAATGCCAACGGGCAAATGTTCTCATCGTCCGCATCAAACTTTTATTGAAAAACGTTGCAATGACGCCAAGCGCGATGCCCATCAAAATCAGATAGGGCAGATGCCAGTTGCTCAAACTAATGATTGGGATGGACGTTACATCATGTTCAGTGGGCAATAAATTGCGAGTTAGCAGAGCCCCTGTGGTAGAGGCAAGCATGATAGGAACAAACACATGGATCCGATATTCACGCAACACCACTTCCATCACAAAAAGCACGGCGGCCAGTGGCGTGTTAAACGACGCGGAGATGCCTGCGGCGATACCACAGCCGGCAAGAATTCTGATCGCATTGTAAGGTAGTTGCAAATAGGTGCCGATGGTACTGGCCCCAAACGCGCCTAAATGGACCGATGGGCCTTCCCGTCCCACTGAAAAGCCAGCGCATAGTGCTGCGATACCACCGAAAAACTGGTGGATGGTGTTGCGCCAGGGCATCATGCCATAACTAAGTTTGATCCGATGGATCACAAAGGGGATCCCCAAACGATAATGGCGCATCCCGATCAACAGACACAATACCGTGATAAAAACGGCGGACATGAACGGCAACGCCGCTCGCCATAATGAGTCTAATGAAGTGAAGTCGTCTGCGGCTTGCAGATACAGAGCCTCGATACCGTGTATGGACCAGCGGAACAAAATGATCAGCAGACCGGCGACAGCACCACCAAGCACGGCTAACAAACACAATTGCAATGAGGTGATTGGCAACGCCAAGCGACGTCGGAGGGAGGGTAACCACCTTTGCTTCCAATTCATGTTACAGTACCGAGAATCAAAGCATAAGAAGATAACATGTTGAGAATGAACAGCAAACTTGAACAGTTACGAATTTGGCTGCAACAGCATCGAATTTCAGTGGTCCCTTTGCTATTAACCTTTGTTGCCGGCGGTGTGCTTGGCTATGGCTCGGGCAATATTCAATTGTGGCAAAAGGTAAAGCAGGTAGAGCAAGAAAACCTAGTTATCCAGCAACAGCTCACAGACAGCCAGCGACAACTTGAAGATACCAGCCGTAAACTTGATTTTGTCACCGCCGATTTAGCAGTTGAAAAAAATACCAATCAGTTGTTGCAAGACGATATTAAAAAGCAACAGCAGCAAGTGTTTGATTTAAAGAATCAGCTTGCGGTATTCCAAAAAATTGTCGCGCCTGAGCAAGACAGTGGCAGTTTGGTGATTGATAAATTTAGTCTGCGCAAAGGTAAAAAGCCTGGAAGCTTTCATTACCGGTTGGTGGTCATCGAGCAAAACAAACAGAAAAAGCAAACCAAAGCCAAATTGCAACTAACCCTGACGGCTGATAAGCAGTTGAAAAAGAGAAAACAGACGGTCACGTTAGATGTGTTAAAGCTTGCCAACACCGCAAAAAAACAAAGTAATCTAACTATTAAAAGTTTAGTTACGCTCGAAGGGGACTTTGTGTTGCCGGGCAATCACAACGCTAAAGCATTGGAAATCACCCTAACCAGCAATTCTGGTCAAGGCCAATCACCGATCAGTCTGAGTAAAAAAATCAGCTGGAACGGTGCGACCGAAATAGTTGAATAAAACACTCAGGTATTAGATAATTCGCAGCGTTTTTCCAGCTGAGGCTTTGTTATGTCAGATCTCGATCTCCCTATTCAATTCACTGATGCTGCAGCCAGCAAAGTTCTGGCGTTGGTCACAGACGAAGAAAATCCTGCGCTGAAATTGCGTGTTTATGTTACTGGTGGCGGCTGTTCTGGTTTCCAGTATGGGTTCACTTTTGATGAAAAAGTGAATGATGGCGATCTCACCATCGAAAAAAATGGCGTCTGTATGGTCGTTGACTCCATGAGTTTGCAGTACTTGGTTGGTGGCACCGTTGATTACACCGAAGGTTTGCAAGGCAGTCGCTTCACTGTGCAAAATCCAAATGCCACCACGACCTGTGGTTGTGGCTCAAGTTTCTCCGTCTAATTCCCCTTGTGCTGGCAGATCTCTGGTCTGTCCAGCATAAAAACTCCCGCTTAGTTTTTCAGCAATGATGACAGCTCTGTCTGAATTCGATAAGATAGTTTCAATTCGGTAACAAAAAATAAACTTTATATTAGCTAAATCATAGGTTTAGCTTATTTCCGTAAGCAATATGCAAGTTGTTACGCGGTATGAAGGTGGTTTTTTGAATTGAATCAATACGATACAGCAGCTACTTTTTAGATGATATTTTTTAATCAATTCAATTGTACGCTCGTCGCATCCTATGGTTTAATTGACCGATTTTTATTGCTTATTGGCTTTTCAATAAGGTTTGGATTTTTATTTGGCAGGACGTGTTTTACATAAGAAAAGCGTTAAACGCTGGGAGACATTTTGGTTATGAAAGGTACAAAGAGCGTGATTTCAGACGAAAACAAACGTCTGTGCATGTGGTTAAAACGTCAACGACAAGACAAAGGCCACACCATGCGTAGTTTGTCTGAAGTATTAGGGACCCCGCACTCTTTTATTGGCAAAGTTGAAAACCAAGAACGTCGTCTTGATGTTGTTGAGTTTGTTCGATATTGCCAAGCGTTGGATGTAGATCCAGCAGAAGGATTAAAGCAAGTTATGCCATTGGCCTAACCAATGCCTTTATGTGAAAAGCCGCAAATGCGGCTTTTTTTTCGAGTAAATTTAGTGTTGTTGCCTTATTAACTGTCGGATCCACCACAACAAACCCAATGCGGGTAATACCATTAACGACGTGCAAATAAAGAATAATGACCAATTGCCGTCGAGCCAATCGACCATGGAACCGCCAAAAGAGGCCATTGACGTTCTGCCAAAGTTTCCTATCGATGCTAATAAAGCGTACTGGCTGGCCGAAAATGCAACGCCGGTAAAGCTACTTAAAAAAGCAACGAAACACACAATTGAAAAGGCAGTTGTAAAATTATCGACAATGATAGTCCAGAACAATAACTGCTCATTTGGACCAACATGAGCAATCCAGGCAAACATTAAGTTCGATAACGCCATGGTGATCCCACCGACCACTAAACCGCGATAGACCCCAAAGCGCAGATTGAGCAAGCTCCCCAACAGGGTAAATACCATCGTCGCTCCCCAGCCAATCAGTTTCGAATATTCAGCAATTTGCGCATTGCTAAACCCAATTTCTCGATAAAATTGGATCGACATCCGGCCAAGAAATGATTCGCCAAGCTTAAATGTCAGGATAAAGCACACCAGCAACACTGAAAGTAAAACACCGTTTCGGCGAACAAATTCAGCAAATGGTTCGACGATAGTGACAGTCAACCACAGTAGAGCAGGGTGTTTCTTTGACGTTTGATAACGTTCTGCGGCTTTTTGCTGCAGCATGTCGCGATTGGTCGAGGGTTCTTTCAACAGCAAGGTCACCAGAGATAAACCAAGCAGTGCTCCTGCTAACAGCTGATACATGGTATTCCAGCCATATTGATCTGCTAAAAAAAAGGCTGCAAAACCAGGAAGCGAATAGCCAGTCCACCATCCTGCAACACTCATGGCGGCCGCGGCAGGCAGTTTCTCTGTTTCATTAGCAACAATATCAATACGATATCCATCGATCGCGACATCCATGGTGGCCGCTGACGCCGCGATAAAGGTGGACCACAGAATCACCATGGTTAGAGAAAGTGTTGGCTCAGAGAAGGATAAGCCAAGGGCACCTATCACGATGCTAAGTTGCATCAGCAGTATCCAACTGCGGCGCTGGCCGAGTTTGCGTTGTAACATCGGTAGGTGCACGCGATCGACCAGCGGAGCCCACACGAAGTTAACGGCATACAAGATAGTGACAGAACCGATAAAGCTAATAGTCGCGCGTGGAAGGTCTATGTCTTTCATCCATCCAGATAACGCCGAGCTTATCAACACCCAAGGGAACCCAGACGAGCATCCCAAGACAAAGATCGCCCACAGCCGACGGTCAGCGTACGTTGCGATAGCACGACGCCATGAGAAATCTGCCGTTGTCACAACCACTCTCCAACGAAAACAAAGTCAGCACCTTAACAAAGCTGGTGCAGCTGTGAAAGTGGAAGCGGTTATTTCACGGGCGAATGCCGATAAATTCTCCACGTGTCTGCGGCGAATGACCCACTAAACACGCCATTGCCTGCTGCAGATGTTTTTTCACTTTTTTATCTGTTTTTATCTCGAGTTCTGACCAGAATTCGAGTTGATGCAAGACGTGCCAAAATACCTGCTCTTTGTAAGTCGACGGAGTTTTATTGGCCACATGCAACTGGGCCCATTCCTCAAGGGTATCCCAGACGAACAAATGCAGTTCGTGGTGCGGTAATTGGCCGCGCAAAAATCGGGACACATAAAACACCAGTTGTCTGGATTTTTGCTCTATAAACAGCTCAAGCATGGCAATCCTCCGGCCACTTCCTTTGCAGGGTTGGATGGAGCAACGGCTTTCAAATGGCGTTGCGATAACAGGTATTGGACACCTGTTATCGCAAGTATAGACGGGATTATTTGGCAGGCAGAATAATTGCTCGGGCAATAACGATAGGAGTTTTAGGAACGTTATCCCAACCTAATTTGTCATTATGCACAGTTTCCATGCCGCGAATTTTTTCGATGACATCCATGCCTTCAACGACTTGACCAAACACGGCATATCCCCAATCTTTACCCGGGTTTAAGCTAGTGTTTTCATTCAAGTTAATGAAGAACTGACTCGTTGCTGTGTGAGGGCCTTTTTCTTGATGCGCCATCGCCACGGAATAGGTGGTGTTTTTGACACCATTCCCAGATTCATTCGGGATCTCTGCGAAGCCTTTAATGGGCTCAAGTTGGCGGTCGTAGCCTCCACCTTGCAGCACAAATTCAGGTTCAAGGCGATGAAACACGCTGTTGTCGTACACTTTTTTATCAACATAGGTCAAAAAGTTATTGACGGTGAGCGCTGCTTTCATCCGATCCAATTCGATAACAATATTGCCCGCGGTCGTTTCTAACCGGACGCGTGGGAACAAATTGTCTTTTTGGATATATTCGCCCGACATGCCTGCCGCTTGAACTTGCAACATAAATAACGCGGCGATGATGCAGAAAAACTGACGCATGGTTAGTTCCTTAAAAAGTTCTGCCAACTAGAATCACGCATCACGTCATTTAACACTTGTTCTGTTAATACGCGTAACTCGCGCTCAGCCATGGCTGTGTCCAGCTTAAGTGGTTGGGTAAAGCTGCCTGAGCCACTGAATGACCGATTAAACGATGCGCCGTTTTTCTCAATTAACAGCGTCACTTCAACGCTATTGCGCACTGTGTGGTTTGCTAATTTGAGGTCGGCATTGGCCTGCAATTGATTGACTTGCAGAGTGACAGTTACCGAATCAGCGGATGTGACGCTAGCGCCTTGCTTTTTGAAAGCTTCGGTTAAGGTGTTTTGAATTTGTCCCATCACATCATTCGATGCTGGGTAGTTTTTTACCGTATCGCCATCGCGCATCACCAAGGTGGCAGTGCTTGGACGGTTATCTTGCACTGAGAATGTAAAACTGACATTAGCAAGCTGGTTACTCTGTGTCGCTAAAACTTGCGGAGCGACGATAAATGATTGAACCGCGTTGCTACAACCAACCAGTGATGCGGTGAGTGCTGCCACGAGCAACAGAGAGCGCATAATTATTTCCTTCTCATGGTTTCAAAGACGACAAATTTTGCATTACTCGCTACATGAATACAACCGCCGAATAGCCGGGTAAGCTTATCGGCGTAGTCCAAATGGCGATTAAAGACGATCCGCATCCGCCCGCCGACTTTTAAGATACGACGCGCATCGCTGAGCATCTGCCAAGCGATGTGGTCAGTGACTGCGTTTTGTTGATGAAACGGTGGATTACATAACACCCAATCAGCCGATAATTCGGGCTGATTTGTAAGGCAGTCATCGGCAATAAATTCACAGTGGCTTAGCAGCGCTGGAAAATTTTCGGTCACTGAATCTTTGGCAGATGCAAGCGCCATAAACGATTCATCGCAAAATACCAGCTGCGTGTCAGGGCATTGATGCAGCACGGCAAGACCTAACACCCCATTGCCGCAGCCAAGATCGATGACACGGTCGTTGGCGGCTACATCCGGTAAATGTTCTAAAAGAAAGCGTGCGCCGATATCCAGCTGGTCACGTGAAAACACATTGGCGTGATTCACTAAGTTAAGGCTAGTCGCGTGTTTGGTTAATTCGACACTCCAGCGTGTCGGAAATTGACCGCGTGGATGGGTATTGACGTCGCCTTGGCAGGTTGCGGTGATCAGGCGACATTTTTTTACTGTTAAGGATGCTTGAACTGGGCCAATTTCTTCACGAAAAATATCGAGTAAATTCGCATGAATATCTTTGGCCTTTGCCGCAGCCACCACCTGAGTTCCGGGCGCTAAAATTTGTTTTAATTGCCGCAATTGATGCCGCAGGTATCCATGATTATTGGGTACTTTAAGTATCACATGAGTGCAAGGTGGTAAGGAGTCAACACTTCGTCGCAATGCCACTTCACTCAGGCCATTGGCTGCGAGATTATAACGAGTGGCCAATTGAGAAATATGCGAATCCGATACCACAATAGGCGCGTATGCATGTAAGGCGCATGCTAAGGCCCCAAATTGGTCATTTAGAATCAGCAGCGAGTTGGGAACCACACCGTGTCGAATGTGCTGAATAAGCAGCTCGTCAGCGGCATCCCAGGCTTGTAAACTACGGGTTTTCTGCTCTGGTGGGTAGCGATGCAACGTCAGAATTTGTTCGTCACACTGGAATTGGGTTGGGCTGCTGTGCATATCAAAGGCTCTCACTAAACAAGAGGATATTTTGACAGAGAACACCGGTAGCGACAACGTAGAAGCGCCGCTTGACTTTATTTTGCCAAATGCGCAGTTGCGATGGTGGCGTTCTTGGTTGTCGCTTGCAGCTCGCAATTATCTGCTGAATCACCTGCAAACATTGCCTTGGCAGCAGCCATCGATTTGGATGTTTGGTCGTTTGGTCAGTATTCCAAGGCAGCAAGTTTGGATGGGGGATGCTCATTGTTCGTACCGTTACTCGGGGGTGTTGTTTACTCCTGAGCCTTGGACTGAGCCACTTCGTCGTTTAACCTTGAGAGTTAGTGAAGCAACAGACACGCCATTTAACTGCGTGTTGTTGAATCGTTATCAAGGTGGGCAAGATCACATGGGCTGGCACAGTGACGATGAAGTTGAGCTTGGTAACGCACCGTCCATCGGTTCCTTGAGTTTAGGCCAACCCCGTCGCTTCGACCTGCGTCATAAATCTTTACCCACGCAACTTGAACTTGAACTTGGGGATGGTGATTTGTTGCTGATGGCGGGAACATGCCAAACGCATTGGCAACATGCGGTACCCAAACAAGCCAAGGCGGCTGGCGTTCGGTACAACTTAACCTTTCGTTATATAGCCTCGAAGGATGATGCATCTTAAAATCACAAGGTGTAGTACTAAAAATATTTACCCAGAGTTTCGGCTGACATTCGCCAGCGAAGCAACTAGAGTGACAAAGAACAAGGTTAAAGAGGAACGGTTATGTCGATACATGTTTCTATCGAGCAAAAATTGCTACAAGCGTTTGAACCCGTTCATCTTGATGTGGTGAATGAAAGCCATATGCATAGCAGTGGCTTGGGGGCGGAATCGCATTTCAAAGTTGTCATTGTTACACCATCTTTTGATGGGATGCGACTACTGGCGCGTCATCGAGCTGTCAACGCCGTGGTTGCCGAAGAGTTAGCTGAGAAAATTCATGCACTTGCTTTACACACTTACACACCATCTGAGTGGTATGAGTATTATGCAGAAAAACCACCTGCATCACCGAAATGTCTTGGTTCGTTGAAAAAAGAAACACGAGCTATGGCGACACATTCTGAGAAAATAGCCACCGAATAGCGTTGTTTGACGACAAAAACTTTTTGCTGGTCAGACCTGTTTAGCCGGCGAGTGTTTTACACTAACAGCGGTTTTTTCCTAAACAGGTCTAATTTTATGGTGATCCAACCAAAGATCCGCGGCTTTATTTGTACAAACGCACACCCTGTGGGCTGTGCTGAACATGTCCGCGAGCAAATCAATTACGTAAAACAACATGGCGTTATTGCAAACGGCCCGAAAAATGTATTGGTGATCGGTGCATCCACAGGTTATGGCTTGGCATCGCGCATATCTGCAGCCTTTGGTTCTGGCGCAAAAACGCTGGGCATTTTCTTTGAAAAAGAAGCATCTGAAGGCAAAACAGGCTCAGCGGGTTGGTATAACACTGCGGCTTTTGAACAAGCTGCAGCAGCTGAAGGCTTGTGGAATAAACACCTCAATGGCGATGCGTTCACTGATGAATTGAAGTCGCAGGCCATTTCGTTGATCCGCGCAGAAATGGGTAAAATCGACTTAGTGGTTTATTCATTAGCGGCGCCACGTCGTAAAGATCCGGTGACGGGAGAAGTTTACAGTTCGGTGCTTAAGCCTATTGGTCAATCCTACACGGCTCGGACTTTAAATACGTCAAAACGTGAAATTGAAGAAGTGTCAGTTGAACCAGCTAACGACGACGAAATTTTCAACACCGTCAAAGTGATGGGGGGTGAAGATTGGGAGCGTTGGTTAGATCAATTACAAGCCGCCGGTGTGTTGGCTGACAATTGTCAGACAGTTGCATACACCTATATTGGTAAAGAATTAACGTGGCCTATTTACGGCAAAGCGACCATCGGCCGTGCTAAAGAAGATCTAGATCGCGCAGCTGCGGCGATCACCAAAAAGCTGGCAGGGCAGGGGGGGCATGCTTATGTCGCTTCTTTAAAAGCTTTGGTTACGCAAGCAAGTTCAGCCATCCCCATCATGCCACTTTACATTTCATTGCTGTATCGTGTGATGAAAGAAGAGGGCACGCATGAAGGTTGCATCGAGCAGATTTACGGTTTATTCCGCGAGTGTTTATACAACGCAGACCGTCAACTCGACGATGCTGGCCGCTTGCGGATGGACGGTAAAGAACTTGCTGATCATGTTCAGGCACAAATCAAAGCTTTATGGGGCCAAGTCGAGACCTCCAATATTGATGAGCTAACCGACTACAAAGGTTACCATCAGGAGTTTTTGCGTTTGTTTGGTTTCGGATATAGCCACGTTGATTACAATGCGGATGTTTCTCCAATGGTCAGCTTGGAAAATTTGGCTTAACATAATAAGGCCGCCTCGATGGCGGCTTTTGTTTGCGCAAAAGGGTATTTTGGCAAATCAGGTTGGGAAAGCTGCTGTCAGTTGGAAGGAATAATCCGGAAAGTGCTTATTTTCCGAGCATATTTGTGAGCTTTGACTACACTTTGCAACAGTCAAGCTCCTGACTGCATAAATTTGTCATTTATCATAGCTGGCTCGCGATTTTTAGTGCTAAAATCGGCCGCTGTTACGTGTATCTGTTGAGAATTGGTTGATTTTTAGTCAGTTTTCACCAGGTGCGCTGCGAGGCGAGCAGCCGAAAATCCAGGCCCTGTTTCTTCCCATTAAGTAGTGCAAGTACGTATGAAAAAAATCAAAAAAGGATTGGACATTCCCCTATCGGGCAGTCCTAAACAAGTGATCCATGATGGCCCAGCCATCACGTCGGTCGCTATACTGGGTGAAGAGTATGTCGGTATGCGCCCAACTATGATGGTTGAGTTGGGTGACAAAGTTAAACGTGGTCAGGCGCTTTTTGAAGACAAAAAGAACCCGGGCGTGTTTTTCACATCCCCCATCTCTGGCACAGTCAGTGCGATCAACCGCGGTGCAAAACGAGTACTGCAATCTGTAGTCATTGCAACGGACGGTTCAGACGATGCAGTGCAATTTAAAGCATTCTCTGCTAGCGAACTTGCAACACTGGATGCGGCAGCAGCCCGCAAACAGATGCAGGATTCTGGTTTATGGGCTGCTTTACGCACGCGTCCATTTAGCACATCGCCTGCCGTTGATAGCCAGCCGAGTGCAATTTTTGTTACAGCTATGGATACCAATCCATTAGCGGCTGATGCTGCTGTTGTGATTGCAGCAGACGCTGAAGCATTCAAAAACGGTCTGACAGTATTAAGTCGCATCACAGATAAAAAAGTGTATGTATGTAAAGCTGCCGGTGCCACCATTCCTTCTGTGACGTCGGTAAGTGTTGAAGAATTTGCAGGCCCGCATCCTGCAGGTTTAGCAGGCACCCACATCCACTTGATTGATCCAGTGTCACTGAAAAAGGTGGCATGGCATATCGGTTATCAAGACGTTATTGCCATAGGTAAGTTATTTACGACGGGTCAGTATGCGTCAGACCGCGTGATCGCTCTGGCAGGCCCTGTCGTTAAAGAACCACGCTTGGTTAAAACAGTATTGGGCGCTTCGCTAGATCAGTTAGTTGCAGGTCAATTAACGGAAGGCAACAACCGTGTTATTTCTGGCTCTGTACTAAATGGTAAACAGTCTGTAGGCGTTCATGCGTACTTAGGTCGTTTCCACATTCAAGTGTCGGCCTTGGCTGAGGGTTACGAGAAAGAATTCTTGGGTTGGTTAGCTCCAGGTTCGAACAAGTTCTCTGTGACTCGCGCTTATTTGTCACATTTGAATCCGAAGCGTCTGTTCAATATGACAACCACGACCAACGGTTCTGACCGTGCGATGGTTCCTATTGGTAACTATGAGCGTGTAATGCCACTGGATATCCTGCCAACATTGTTACTTCGTGACATTTTGGTCGGAGATACGGATGGTGCAGTGTCCTTAGGTTGTTTAGAACTGGATGAAGAAGACTTGGCGTTGTGTACCTTTGTTTGCCCTGGTAAGTATGACTACGGCGTAGCATTGCGTAACTGCCTGACGACGATCCAGAAGGAAGGCTAATAATGGGTTTGAAACATTATTTAGAAAGTATCGAGCCGAACTTTGAGAAAGGCGGTAAGTACGAAAAGTGGTATGCGCTGTATGAAGCGGCTGCCACCATTCTTTACACTCCAGGTAAAGTAACAAAATCAACGACACACGTTCGTGATGCCATTGACCTCAAACGTATCATGATCATGGTGTGGTTAATGTTGTTTCCTGCCATGTTCTTTGGCATGTTCAATATCGGCCACCAAGCTGCAGCGGTGTTGTCTGAAACAGTTAAGCTACCGGACACTTGGCAAGTTGCCTTGTTTCATGCCTTTGGTGGTGAGTTGACCGCAGATTCGGGCTGGGGCGCGAAGATGTGGTACGGCGCCTGCTGGTTCCTACCTATTTATGCCGTCACCTTTATCGTCGGTGGTTTCTGGGAAGTGCTGTTTGCCAGCGTCCGTAAGCATGAAATCAACGAAGGTTTCTTCGTTTCTTCCATTCTGTTTGCCTTAATCCTGCCAGCTTCAATTCCGTTGTGGCAAGTTGCCTTAGGTATCACTTTTGGTGTCGTGGTAGCAAAAGAGGTGTTCGGCGGAACTGGTCGTAACTTCTTAAACCCTGCATTGTCAGGCCGTGCATTCTTATTCTTTGCCTACCCAGCTAATATTTCTGGTGACAAAGTATGGACTGTTGCGGATGGTTACTCTGGTGCAACTTGGCTGTCTAAAGCTGCCAACGGTGAAGTATCTGATTGGTCTATCAACCAGCAATGGTGGGATGCTTTCTACGGCTTTATCCCTGGTTCAATTGGCGAAACATCGACCCTAGCTCTGATGATTGGCGGTTTGGCCCTTATTTATTTACGCATTGCTTCATGGCGTATTGTGTTAGGTGTGTTCTTCAGCATGGTGGTGTTTTCAACCATGTTCAACATGATTGGTTCAGATACTAACCATATGTTTGCTATGCCTTGGTATTGGCATGCCGTTCTTGGTGGTTTTGCCATCGGTATGTTCTTTATGGCAACAGACCCTGTATCTGCTTCATTTACCAATACCGGTAAGTGGGCATACGGTGCGCTGATTGGTTTTATGGTCGTGATGATTCGTGTAGTGAACCCGGCTTATCCGGAAGGCATGATGCTGGCGATTCTGTTCAGCAACCTGTTCGCTCCGTTGTTCGACTATATGGTTGCTCAGGCAAACATTAAGCGGAGGCTGGTACGTAATGTCTAATAATAACGAGAGCATCGGCAAAACGTTTTTTGTCGTCATTGCATTGTGTTTAGTATGCGCGATTTTCGTGGCTGCTGCTGCGGTAGGTTTGCGCCCAAAACAAGCGGAAAATAAAGCGCTTGATGCACAGAAAAACATCCTGATCGCAACCGGTTTGTTGCAAGATGGCGATATCAAAACGCAGTTTGAATCAAAAGTTCAAGTCCGTTTGGTTAACTTAGATACTGGTGACTTTGTTGATCAGGATCCAATGACCTACGACTATCGCAAAATGATGAAAGACCCTGCAGGCAGCATCACGCTGACTGAAGCAGATGACATCGCTAAAATCCGTACCCGTGCAAACGTAGCGCCAGTGTATTTGGCTTACGTGAATGGTGTTGAATCAAAAGATATTTCATACATCGTGTTGCCGGTCCATGGCTACGGTCTATGGTCAACCATGCACGGTTTCTTAGCATTAGATAAAGATGGTACCACTATCAAAGGTTTGAACTACTACGAGCATGGTGAAACTCCAGGTTTAGGTGGTGAGATCCAAAATCCGAAGTGGGTCGCTCAGTTCGTTGGTAAGAAATTCTTAACGGACGACGGCCAAGCTGCTATCAAGATCATGAAGCCTGGTAATGCCCATAAAGACTCTCCATACGAAGTGGATGGATTATCTGGAGCTACATTAACCAGTAATGGTGTTGCGCATACGTTCCAATTTTGGGGTGGTGCCAAAGGTTTCGCGCCGTTCTTGAGCAAAGTTCGTCAAGGAGCATTGAACAATGGCTAGTGCAAAAGAAATGAAGGCTCTTGTTTTTGGGCCCGTGTTTGCAAATAACCCGATTGCATTACAAGTACTTGGTATTTGTTCTTCGCTAGCGGTGACTACCAAGTTAGATAAAGCAATTGTCATGGGGGTTGCATTAACTTTAGTTACTGCATTCTCTAGCATGTTTATCTCTATGATCCGGAATCACATTCCAAGTAGTGTTCGGATTATCGTGCAGATGACGATTATTGCGTCGTTGGTAATCGTGGTTGACCAGATCCTTAAAGCATACGCCTATAACGTGGCAAAAGAACTGTCGGTTTTCGTCGGTTTGATTATCACGAACTGTATCGTCATGGGGCGTGCTGAAGCATATGCCATGAAGAGCCCGCCATTGATGTCGTTCTTGGACGGTATCGGTAATGGTTTAGGCTATACCGTATTGTTGGTTATCGTTGCAGTAATCCGTGAGCTGTTTGGTTCAGGCACTCTGTTGGGTGTGGAAATTCTGCCACTGGTTAGTGCTGGCGGCTGGTACCAACCAATGGGTCTGTTATTGATGCCACCAAGTGCATTCTTCATTATTGGCGGTTTGATCTGGGCTCTGCGTACATGGCGTCCAGAGCAACAAGAGAAGCACTAAGGAGTCGCTTGTGGAACATTATCTGAGTTTATTCGTCCGAGCAGTGTTTATTGAAAACATGGCTCTGTCGTTCTTCCTGGGGATGTGTACCTTTATCGCGATCTCCAAACAAGTTAAAACTGCGTTTAGTTTGGGTGTTGCGGTGACAGTGGTTCTGGCGTTGTCAGTACCGTTAAACCAAATCGTCTTTAAACAATTCTTAGCTCCCGGAGCTTTAGCGTGGGCAGGTTTTCCTGACACAGACTTAAGTTTCCTAGGCTTTATCGCCTATATCGGTGTAATTGCCGGTTTAGTGCAAGTTCTGGAAATGTTTTTGGATAAATATGTACCATCGTTGTACAACGCGTTAGGTATTTTCCTGCCGCTTATCACAGTTAACTGTGCAATCTTCGGTGCTGTGGCCTTTATGGTTGAGCGTGATTACACATTAACAGAAAGTGCTGTATTCGGTGTGGGTAGCGGTATTGGCTGGACTTTAGCTATTACAGTGATGGCTGCAGTCAGTGAAAAGCTAAAATACGCTGACATTCCAGTAGCACTGCGTGGTTTAGGTTCGCGTTTCTTCATGGTTGGTTTGATGAGCTTGGGCTTTTTGTCCTTCTCAGGTGTTCAACTGTAAGCAACGGATGTAAAAGGAAAGAGCAATGCAAGAGATTTATCTTGGCGTTGGTATGTTTACCCTGCTAGTTGTTGCGCTGGTCATTATGATCCTCGCCGCAAAAGCCAAATTGGTATCGCAAGGTGAAGTGACCATCAGTATCAATGGCGACCCAGCCAAGGCTGTAAAGACCAATGCGGGTGGCAAATTACTCGGTGTTTTGGCTGATAAAGGCATTTTCTTGTCGTCAGCGTGCGGTGGTGGTGGTTCATGCGGTCAATGTCGTGTGCACGTTCATGCCGGTGGTGGTGATGTGTTGCCTGTCGAAATGGGCCATTTAACCAAAGGTGAACGCCGCGAAGGTTGTCGTTTGGCTTGTCAGGTTTCTGTCAAGACTGACATGGACATCGAAGTTGAACCAGAAATTTTCGGTATCAAAAAATGGGCGTGTACTGTTATTTCAAACGATAACAAAGCAACGTTCATTAAAGAACTGAAGTTGCAGATCCCAGATGGTGAGTCTGTACCATTCCGTGCTGGTGGTTATATTCAAATTGAAGCGCCTGCACATCATGTGAAGTACGCAGATTTTGATATTCCTGCGGAATACCGTGGTGACTGGGAACGTTTCAAGTTCTTCACTCTGGAATCTAAAGTCGATGAGCCGACGATTCGTGCATATTCGATGGCGAACTACCCAGAAGAAGAAGGCATAATCATGCTGAACGTGCGTATCGCCACACCGCCACCAAATAACCTGACATTGCCATGTGGTAAAATGTCATCGTATATTTGGAGCTTAAAAGCTGGTGATAAAGTGACTATTTCAGGTCCATTTGGTGAGTTCTTCGCCAAAGACACTGACAATGAAATGGTCTTTATCGGCGGTGGTGCAGGTATGGCTCCAATGCGTTCACATATCTTTGACCAACTGCGTCGTCTGAAAACGAAACGTAAGATGACATTCTGGTACGGTGCTCGTTCAAAACGTGAAATGTTCTATGTTGAAGATTTCGATATGCTGCAAGCAGAAAACGAAAACTTTAAATGGCATGTTGCGTTGTCTGACCCGCAACCAGAAGACAATTGGACTGGCTACACTGGCTTTATCCATAACGTCATTTTCGAGAACTATTTGAAGAACCACAAAGCGCCTGAAGATTGTGAGTTCTACATGTGTGGTCCTCCGATGATGAACAAAGCGGTTATCGCTATGTTGAAAGACCTCGGTGTAGAAGACGATAACATTTTGTTAGACGACTTCGGCGGTTAAGCCAAGCACTTTTGAAAAAGCCAGCGAAATGCTGGCTTTTTTACTTTCTAGGACATGCTGTGCTTGGTCATTGAGCGGATGCAGGATAAAATGGTGTTATGCATAAAGTGTCGAAAGACTTGAACAGTGGTCGAGGTTTGCGATGGAAGTTTTTATTCTCACGTTTGTCATTTTTTTAGTTGTGATAGCCGCAATGGCCATTGGCTATATGGTGCAGCGCAAAACTATTGCCGGTAGCTGTGGTGGTTTAGATGCGCTAGGTATCGAAAAAGCATGTGATTGCGAAAATCCGTGTGAAAAACGCCAAGAACGGATGCGTAAAGAAAAAGCATGGCAAGAAAATAAAATCGTATAAAAATCGGGGCGTTAGCCCCTTTTTTAACTCTGATAAAGGTCCCCTATGTCATTTCCTATCCCTATCCATTTAGATTTCATCGCCCAAAGCATCACGGGTGGATACGATGCACTTATTTGTATTGTGTCGGATATTCAGCATTTACCAGATCCAACGTTATTGTCGGAAGTGCTTCGACTACAGACCATTGATCATCGCATTGGCAAAGAAACCGTTTTATTGCATCTACCAGCCGTTGCTGGGGGACGCTTGATCCTCGCGCCAACAGGTCCGCTTCATCGTGATTATGATGATGTACGGTCTTTCAGTGATGCAGCAAAACAGGCTGCTGCACTAGCAAAAGCGGCAGGAGCCACTCAGCCTGCCATGTGGGTACAATCAGTGCCAGGTGAGCAGTTTAGTCGCGCAACCCAGGTGGCTTATTTGGGGATTTGCCAGGCATTGTGGCAGCCGCTTGAAGGCCGAGAAGCCTTAGGAGAAACGCAAGTCGAACCGATCCATAAAATTGGCCTTATTGGACAATCAGCAGACATCACAGCAACACTGTCAGCGCTAGAGTCAGGTCGCCGTGTAGCTCGTGATTTGTGTGGTTCAGAACCTGAACGGATGACTCCAGCTCGCTTTGCCGAGTATTGCCAACAAGCGTTTGAGGGCTCTGCGGTTACTGTAAGTGTGCAGCAAGATATCGCCACTTTGAATGCGCAATATCCACTTCTGATGGCCGTTGCTCGCAGCTCGCTGATGGTTCCGCGTCATCACCCTGCGGTAATTCGGTTGGAATATAACCCCACCGGTCCGGTTGAACAGACCTTATTGTTTGCAGGAAAAGGCTTGGTGTATGACACCGGCGGCGCTGACTTAAAAATTAATGGCGCCATGGCGGGTATGAGCCGTGACAAAGGTGGGGCCGCCGCGGTTGCCGGTTTTATGAAAACCATAGCGGAACTGGCGCCAGCAAACGTGCGTGTCGTCGCCGAGATCGGTGCTGTACGAAATAGCATTGGCTCTGACGCCTTTGTTGCAGATGAAATTATTCGTTCTCATGCGGGAGTCCGGGTGCGAATTGGTAATACCGATGCTGAAGGGCGTTTGGTGTTAGCAGATTTGTTATCGCACTTGCGTGTCGATGCGCAATCGGCAGTCAATCCAGTGTTGTTTACTGTGGCTACTTTGACAGGGCACGCCGCACGGGCGGTGGGTCCTTATACGGCGCTGGTCGAAAACGGCGCGGCGGCGCGAAAAAAACTCTCTGCGTCGATAGCTGCAGCGGGCGAGCTATGGGGTGACCCCTCTGAGTTATCGTCTAGTCGTCGCGAAGATTTCCAGTTTATCCGGCCGCGTACCTGTGCCGATGATGTGTTGAGTTGTAACAATGCGCCATCCTCTGTGACCGCTCGGGGCCATCAGTTCCCAATGGCGTTTTTAGTTGTTGCAGCAGGTCTAGATCAAGCGTCGGCGCTAAACAACGCGGTACCTTATGTGCATATCGATATCGCCGGTAGCGGGGTTGATGGTGGAGACTGGCAGCATGGAAAACCGTCAGCAGCACCTGTAACCAGCCTTGCAGCGGCGTTTTTGTCGCTATAATAGGGATTACACAGGCAGGGGACTCGCTCTGCCTGTGTAAAACAGTTGTCGATAGCTTTCACGCTCGATTATGCTGTACTTCACATTAAGTTTTTTCAAATTGGCTACTTATTCATGCGGTTACGCGAAACACTTGTCATCTACATGTTTCCCTTGCTGGTTTTGCCAACCTTATTGTTTGGATATTTAGCCTATCGCTATAGTGAAACGTCATTTTCGCATCAAGCTTATAATCGGGTTTCCAAACATCTCACCAGCCAGCAGCAACGCATAGAAAACTTTATTGTTGCCAATCAGCAAATGTTGGTTCAACTCAGTCGTAGCCCGTTAACACTTCGTTATTTACAAGATCCTGTACAAGGGCAATCTGAACTCGAGGGCGAGTTCCAGCGATTCATTCAACAGTACCCCGATATTTCTCAAATCAAATTGTTAAAGCTCAGCGGTGAATTAGCATTTGCAGTGCCTGAGCGAGCAGGCAATGACGCTGGGCAATTGCGGTTTCGAGCCGATTATTTCACATCCTTGCAGGGCATGATTGACGACTCGGGTATTTTTATCGGCCGTGAAACCGAGCAAAGCGCCTTGAAGTTAGTGTTAGCGCAAAAGGTTTACCTGCCCGCGCAATCTGTGTCGGAAATTAACCGGCTGTGGGGTTATCTGGTCATAAACTTGGACATATCGTTGCTTGATGAAGTGGTACAGAACCGTTTATTACCGTCTAACGTCAATCTGTTATTAAGCCCAGGTGGTGTTATTTCTTATTCTGACAAATCGTCGCTGATTGGCAGTGCTTTAGCGCCGACCAATTTGGCTCAAGTGCAACAGGCTGTGGGCGCGGATGGCTTAAAATCGATTGTGTTGTTAGGCCGGCCGCTGCTGGTGCTTGGCGCCGCTTTACCTGGCGATTTTATGTTGATTAGTGCGGTTGCAGAGGACGAACTGTATGCCGATCACAAATATATGCCAGTGTTGTTATTTGCTGGCAGTTTGGTGTTTGCGTTAGGTTTACCTTTGCTATGTTATTGGCTTTTGGTCAGATATATCTTTGAGCCTATTAAGATTTTAACGGAAGCCAAAACATCGGTCGGCCGTGGTGATTTAAGCACCTTGTTGACGGTCAAAAAACAAGATGAACTTGGCGATATGTTTGCCGCATTTAACGTGATGGTCCGCCAACTGCGCGTGTATCGCGAGCGCGAGCGAGCGTACAAGCAACAACTGGAAGAAAAGGTACAAAAACGTACCCAAGATTTAGCCCGTGCCAACAGTAATTTAGCCAATGCCAACCAGCAATTAACCACAGCACGGGAGGCTGCTGAACAAGCAAACCGTCTGAAATCAGTATTTTTGGCGAATATGAGCCATGAAATTCGCACGCCTTTAACTGCCATCATAGGCTTTAGTGAGCAAGCCATTGCTGAGCAAGACAAACAAGCGGTGGATGAATACCTCAAGCGTGTGTTGCGCAGTGGTGATCACCTATTAAGTCTTATCAACGACATACTCGATTTGTCCAAGATTGAAGCAGAGAAACTAGAACTGGCAAGTGTTCGTTTTAACTTCTTGCAAATGCTTGACGATATTTATCAGCAAACAAAAAACCAAGCAGAAGCGAAGTCATTGACCTGTATTTTGCAGTTAAATTATCCACTGCCGGACTTTTTGAAAACAGATGAATTGAGATTTCGCCAAGTCTTATTGAACCTGACCAGCAATGCGTTGAAGTTTACGCAGCGTGGCAAAATTATTATTGATGTCAGTTATTTGATTGGAGATGAGCAACTCCGGGTCAAAATTAAAGACACGGGTATCGGCATGAACGCGGATGAACTTAGCAAGTTGTTCCAGCCATTTGTGCAAGCCGATGCCACTGTTACTCGAAACTTTGGTGGCACTGGGCTTGGCTTGGTGATCTCCAAAAAATTGATGCACCAAATGAATGGCGACATTCTGGTTGAAAGCGTTAAGGGCATCGGCAGCTGCTTTGAAATTGTTTTAGCCTGTGATACGCAGCAAATCAGCTTGGTGGATAGTTATGTCCCTGAAAAGGCCCAAGTGGAAGTTCAGCCTGAAAACGAATGTCCTGAACAGTTGCGGATCTTGGTGGCAGAGGACAATCCGGACAACCAAATTTTAGTGGGTGTGTTGTTAAAGAAAATCAATGCAGACTACCAAATGGTTGCCAATGGCCATCAAGCCGTGCAAAAACTGTTGCTGGAAGACTTTGATTTAGTCTTTATGGATATGCAAATGCCTGAAATGGGCGGCGAAGAGGCCACTCACTTGATCCGTCATGCTGGTGTGGATGTGCCCATTATTGCGCTGACAGCCAACGTGATGCGTGAAGATCGCGAGCGCTATCTAGCGGCAGGTTGCCAGGATTTGTTAGCAAAGCCAATCGTACAAAAAGAATTTTTCGGCATGATCCGGCGTTATGCCAGTGAACATTACAGCCAAGAGGACGAGCTGGCGCGTCGATTAGATTTAGATCCTGCGATCTTGGCACTCAAAGAAGATTTTACCCGCCGTTTACCTGGTCTGGTTGACCAATTGCAGCAATTGCAACAGCAAGGAGATTTACCCGCATTGCAATTCGAAGCGCATTCCTTAAAAGGTTGTGCGGGTAGCATGGGATATCCTGAGATCACCCAGCTGGCCGCTGAATTGGAATTGAGTGCAAAATCGGCTGAAAGCAAAGCCTGTGAGCTGATCATTGATCGTATGCAACGCCACCTGTCGGCAGAACTTCCAACTACTTAACGGGAACGATCATGTCTTCGTTTGTCCTTCATCCCCAACTTGCTGCGGATAGTTTGTTAATTCGAGAGTTACCCTTGTGCCAATTGCGCCTGATCAATGACCAGCAGTATCCGTGGTTCATTTTAGTGCCACGGCTCGAGGGCGCTCGAGACATTATTGATTTATCATGGGCTGAGCAGCGACAACTATGGCATGAAAGTGCTTGGCTTAGTCACACCCTACGTTGCCTTTATCAACCAGCTAAACTGAACATCGCCGCTCTTGGCAATATGGTGCCGCAACTGCATGTGCATCATATTGCCAGACAAAAAAATGATATGGCTTGGCCTGCACCGGTGTGGGGAAAATTTCCGGCAATTGCCTATACTGAACAACAGTACGCGCAAATCCTTGATCGCTGGAGCGATTTCATATACACGCCGGAGTAAAATATGTCAGCTTACAACGCCTTATTGACGCTTCTAAATGAAAAACTAAACAACAATTTGTTGGTGTTGCCTACCTTGCCTGAGATCGCAGTGAAAGTCCGTCAAGCGACAGATGATCCCAGTATCAATTTAGCCGCAATGGCGGATGTGATTGCAAAAGATCCTGCACTGGCCGCGCGGATGGTCAAAGTAGCAAATAGTGCGTTTTTGGGACGTAGCATCAAAGTTGCGAATCTTACTCAAGCCGTGACTCGGATTGGTTTAAGCCAAGTGAAAAACATAGCTACTGCCATGGCGCTGGAGCAGTTGTTTGTCAGTCACAACGAGGCTGTTGTGGATGCGATGAAAGAGTTGTGGCTGGATACGATGGAAGTGACCTGCATAGCCATGGCTTGCTTAAAGTTCTATCTGGTAAAACATAAGCACTGTAACCTAAACACCGACACTATGGCCTTGGCGGCTTTGGTGCACCGAATTGGTGTATTACCCATTTTATCTGAGGCAGAGCGCCATCCATCTGTTTTTGCTGAGCCACATTATTTGCAGCATGCGATTAAAGATTTCGCGGCAGAAATTGGCTTGTCGATTGTTAAAAGCTGGCAATTCGCCGAGTTGTTCCACCCCGTGGTGAGTGATTGGCTCAATGCAGATTTGCATGAGCAGATTGGTTATGTTGATTTTATTCGCTTGGGTTTGATCGCAAGAGGGAAGTTCCCTGGCATTGAACAACAAGCTGAGTTGCTTGACTATTACCAGCAACAAGGGGTGATCCCTGAGGTGGACTTTATGCAGCATCCAGATATAGCACAGGCATATCAGGATGCACGCACGATGTTTGTGTAATGGTGTAGGGTTATCGAGGATAACCCTTAGTCTGCGATGACTTGACGTCGAATGGTGTGCAGCAATTGATTCAATTCTTTTGCCATGACCAGCAAATCGGCGTCTAACCGAAGCACCAAGTCATCCCAGCCTAATTCATCGTTTTTGTCTGCGATCAATTCATGGAATTGTAGTTTTTTCAGTCCACCATCTTCCGCAATCTGCACGTCCAGTTGTTCTGGAAGTGTCAGTGCCAGCTTTGTGACTAACTTGTCTTCCAAATGGCTTTGTACCTCAGGTGCAGTCAGCAGATGATTAGTAAACTTAACTTTAGCGCCTTCTTCATCCGGTGCTTTCAGTTCAGCCTCACTGCCAAGGACAAACCCTTCGGGCAGGCCTTGGTTACTCAACCAGTGCTGTAATGCCTGTCCTAACTGATTACTATCAATCCAAGGAAGGGCAGGTAATGTGCCTAATGCTTTGCGAAGCAGTGCCAACAGATCTTCTGCACGGCTTGCTGAACTGCTATTGATCAAGACCCAGCCGTTGGCACTATCGATGATAGCCGTGGTCACACTAGAGCGGGAGAAAGCCCGCGGTAACAGCACTTGCATCATTTCTTCTTTGATGGCTTGTTTTTCTTTACGACTCAGTGGACGTCCTTTCTCTGCTTCCAGCGCATCTATTTTCGGTTGCATCTCTTCATTTAAAACTGCGGCTGGAAGGATTTTTTCCTGACGTTTTAAACCCACTAAGGTCAGATGCTCAAGCTGGTAGGCATATTGTTTTACGCTCGGGTGCAGAGCGTACGTAAAGCCCATTTTCACGGCATCTTGGCCCATGCATGGAGTGAACTTGTGTTCAGCCAGCGCACGTTCCAATGCATCGCCTTGCAAGGCTAACGGTTCATTTAAGATATAAGCACGAAGATTTTTAAACCACATAATTGAGCCCCAAACAAAAACGGCTTCCAGTATAACCAGAAGCCGTCTGAGGACAATCTTTAAAACAGACTGTCGTAGGTAGCTGCTTTAAAAATCAGCGTTTTAAGTTTTTTGGGAAGCGAATATGGTAAGACAAGCCCTGGCCGGGTTCACTGCGCACTTGAATACTACCGCCAAGCGTCTGGCGAACCAAATTGTACGTGATATGGGTGCCCAAGCCGCTGCCACCTTGATCCCGTTTGGTGGTGAAAAACGGATGGAATAGTTTTTCCAACTGTTCTGCCGTGAGTCCCTTCCCGTTGTCGCTATAGGTGATATCGACCACATTGCCTTCGTCCACGACGGTGATGTTGATATCCCCTTCTTCCATATGCTCAAAACCATGGATTAATGAGTTCATCAACAAGTTGGTGAAGATCTGAGAAATGGCACCCGCAGGGCAGCTTAGTACGAGGTTTTCAGGGCAATTGACTTCGATATGATGTTTGGTCTTTTTGAAGTGCGGTTGCAAAGAACGAATAATTTCATTCAAGTATTCTTGTAGTTGAATGGTTCGAATGGCTTCCGAGGTTTGGTCGACGGCAATTTGTTTAAAACTCGCAATTAATTCAGATGCTCGAACTAAGTTGGTGTTGAGCAGCTCCGCACCTTGTTTGGCCTCAGAGATGAAGTGTTCTAACACCTTGGGCGTCAAACTTTTCTCATTGTAGGCATGCTCTAACGTAGCTAGTTTTTCGCTCAGGAAGCTGGTGGCTGTCACGCCAATGCCAACAGGAGTATTCACCTCATGAGTGATGCCTGCGACTAAACCACCTAATGCCGCCATTTTTTTCCGACTGCACCAAGCGATCTTGCGCTTGTCGCAAATCATTGACTAGTTTTTCTAGTTCACTTTGCTTGCTACGCAACGCCTCTTCGGTATGACGTCTGCGCTCAATTTCTTCCCGCAGCGCTTGCTGTTTTACTTCTAATTCTTGTTTTTGCTGTTGTAAATCCATCATGGCCTGACTCAAGCCTGAGGTCTTACGCGCCACTTCTTGTTCGAGGATTAAGTTGTGTTGGTCGAGCTTTTCATTCGATGCCAGCAATTGCTTTTGGGTATTTTCCAATTGGCCTTTATAGTCTTGGACACGGGCAATCAAACGGTTGAAAGCGTCAGCCATCACTGACAATTCGCTGGTATCCCCATGTTGGATCTCAACCCGAGCGCCATCTAGGTTGTCCATTTCCAGCTCTTCAATCTGCTGGGTTAACTCCGCTAAAGGTATCGTCAGCTGTTTACGAAATGCCATCAGGAACAAAATGATTAAAAATGTTGTTTTGAGTACGGCGTTTCCGATCAGGAAATAGATCCCCACTTTGATGCGGTCTAATACGATGGAACTACTGGAAAACAATGTGACATCACCGACTTGAGTCGCGCGTCCAGAGAATTCGAAAATTAAGGGAAAGGTGTAGCCGAACAACCCTGATTGTTGTTCGGTCAACTGCACGCCTTCTTTCACCAGTTGATTACTGTATTTCTCTGAAATATCAATATATTGCCCAAGTTGGGTGATCACGGCGCCGCTGTCATCTCGCACAATAATGCCTTCGATAGACGGAATGGCTAATAAGCCATCGGCAATGATCAGTGCTTGTTGGGTGTTTAATTCCCAAATTGCTCGCGTCAGTGAGCCTGAAATGGTTTGTTGCAGTGTAGCCAGTTCACCGTTGATATGGTTTTTGGTATTGAAATACTCGGCGACGATTTGTCCCAAGGTCACGACGAAGGTCAGAATAAAATAAACGGAGAGGACCTTCGTAAGAAGTTTACGGGAAAGGCTTTTCTGCTGCATCGGACTACCTGTAGTTGCCGGAAACGGGCTTTTGATAAAATTAGCCAAAAACTTCTGTATTGAAAATAGCTTAACGCAAAAACAATGGCTTTGTTGTGGTACTTCGCTGTATTTGTGCTCATGGCAGGAGAAAAATGAGGCAAAAATTGTGAAAACATCAAGAAATTGAGCGCAAACCATTGAGTTTCTGCTGATTTCACTTATTGCTTTTATATGATCAGCTGGTTATATTTTTCCCACTTCAAATAATAATGAAAAAAGCAGTTGAGGCATTTTGATGGCTTTGCCAGTTTTAATCTGTGACGACTCCATTTTGGCGCGTAAACAGGTCCGTAAAAGTATTCCCGAAACCTTCGATGCAGAATTCCAAACCGCAGGGAATGGATTAGAGGCATTGCAAATCCTACGTAGTCAAGAAATCGGTCTAGTGTTCTTAGATCTCACGATGCCTGAATTGGACGGCATAGGTGTACTTGAAGCCATTCGTGCAGAAGCGATTGATAGTTTTGTCATCGTGATCTCTGCCGATATCCAACCGGAAATGCAAAAGCGTGTGATGGAGCTTGGCGCATTGGCGTTCATCCAAAAACCTGTCAATGAAGACAAATTGGCTGGTGTGCTTAAACAATACGGATTGGTATGAATCAATTAGGCTTTAACATCGAGCAAAAAGATTGCTTGCAAGAAATCATCAACGTTGCAATGGGGTTGGCCAGTGATAAGTTGGCGCGATTCCTAAACACGTTTGTGCACTTGCAAGTGCCATCCATCGCTCTGGTTGGAGCAAATCACATTCCGGCGGAATTTGAGAACCGTTATGCTGACACTGAAGCGGCTTTGGTTAGCCAAGGTTTTTTCGGTGATGAAGGCGTGCGTGGTGAAGCCATTGTGCTTTACAAGATGGACAACGCGCACCGTATTGCGGAACTGCTTGGTTATGAGCCGGGCGATGTGTCTGAAATTGAAATGCTGACGGACATTAGTTCCATTTTAACCACAACCTTCTTAAACGGGCTGGCGCAACAAATCGAAAATAGTTTGTCGTACAGCGCGCCTAGAATTTTATCCTCTCGTCATGGCAATTTGACTGATTTATTGCAGCATACCTCGTTCCATTGGGAGCATGCGCTGAAAGTCGATATTAGTTATCAACTGATCGATCATTCGTTTAATTGCGACATGATTTTGTTGATCCCTGACGAAGCGGTAAATCGCATCAAAACCATTCTTGACCGAATTTTGGAAGACTTTTGATGGACCACGCGTGGTTATGCAACCCTGTGATGTCGCGACTAAACAGCGGTGTCATTGTCATTGATGATGAATATCGGATTTTATATCTGAATCATTTCATCGAGCGGCACGCATCGTTGCAATTATCCGCAGTGGAACATCAATCGTTGTTTGAGGTCTTTCCGGATTTACCAGAGGCTTGGTTAAAACGTAAGCTGATGAGTGTGCTGGATTTACAGTCTCCCGCCTTTAGCAGTTGGGAGCAGCGGCAATACGTGTTTAAGCTGCCACATCTGCGGCCAATTACCAGTTCTAGTCAGTTTATGGCGCAGAATTGCACCATGCTGCCCATGACGGATGCTACGACGCAGCAGCACTATATCTGCATCTTAATTGAAGATGCGACCGACGCCTTTGTGTACCAACAGCATTTAAGTAAGACATTGATTGAACTTGAAAAAGCCAACCGACAAGATGGCTTAACCAAGGTTCTGAACCGCCGTTACTGGGAAGAGCAGCTCAAACAAGAAATCCATCGTGCGCAACGCTATCAACATCCGTTGTCGTTAATGTTGTTTGATTTAGATAAATTCAAAGATCTGAACGACAAGTATGGTCATTTAGGTGGCGATTTTGTGTTGATAGAACTGTCGTCATTTATCGGCAGTTTATTGCGCGACTCAGATTTATTGGGGCGTTATGGCGGCGAAGAATTTGCCATTGTGCTGCCCGACACACCGTTGCAAGGTGCCATGGAAGTTGCAGAACGGATCCGTAAAGCCGTGTCTGACCACCCGATGTTGTTTAATCAGCAAACAATCCGAGCCACTATTTCGATGGGTGTTGCCGAGTTAGATCCACAAATCCACTTGCTGCATGATGATTTAATTCGTGAAGCAGATATTGCGTTGTACAACGCCAAACGTTCAGGCCGAAACCGCGTGTGTCATTACGCCACTTCGGCAGCCAACCGTAAACAAGCCTTGTCTTAATTAGGTGTTTTGCAGAACTTGCGCTGGCCAAGTTCCTCAAAGTGGCATCTGTGCATAGAAAATACTATTCAGTACGACCTTTTCTCGTTACCATGGACAACATACATTCGGCAGTCTACATGGCTGTACGATATTGGCGGGGCCGACAAACATGTTGGGATCACGCATAGGGAGCCAAAGAGTTCCCGTAAAAGGTAAATGTAATTTTATTACAGCTTTTTAGATTTTTAGATTGACAGACGTCTAAAAGTTTGAGCATATGAGCTGTATGAAATATACCCATAACATCAATACAACCACCACGATTATTACCACCACCCTTGGAGGGTAGGAGGTCGGCGGCGTATTGTATCCAAAAAAGGCCCGTGACCTCACCAGTCACGGGCCTTTTTGTTTTTAAGGAGTTTGAAAAATGCGGGTTCTAAAGTTCGGTGGTTCTAGTTTAGCGTCTGTCGCTCGATTTTTGGATGTGGCGGCTATTGTCAAAAGCCAATTAGGCCAAGAGTCGATTGGTTTGGTTTTGTCGGCACCCCAGGGTGTCACTAACTTATTGGTCGAATTGACCGAACTCGCGCCAACCACGGGCAACTACCAAGCGGTGCTGGAACGTTGGCAACAGCGTATTCAAGCAATTCTCGCCGATGCTTCGACGCACCTAGATACGCAAGCGCAAGCACGGTTGCAGGCTGTGTATCAAGATCAATATCAGGCGCTGTCGTCACGGCTGCAAGGTGCCGCACTGCTGCGTTACTGCCCAGATCACATCAAAGCCGAATTGCATGGTCTTGGCGAAAAATTTAGCGTGCCGCTGATGACCGAGTTGCTCAGCGCACAGGCGGTGAAGGCTGTCGCTTTAGATTCAGTCGCCTGTGTCAAAAGTCAAGGTGATTTCTTAAATGCTGTCGCTGACGTGCCGGCCACGGAAGTCGCGTTAGGGGCCGCGCTAAAAGCCCAAGCCGCCGATGTCTATGTGATGGCAGGCTTTATTTCCAGCAACAGCAAAGGTGAACTTAGTCTGCTAGGGCGTAACGGCTCGGATTATTCTGCCGCCATCGTGGCGGCGGCGGTGCGCGCCAGCGTCTGTGAAATTTGGACCGACGTGGATGGCGTCTACAGCGCCGACCCACGCCAAGTGAAAAACGCCAAGCTCATTGACCACTTGTCATACGATGAAGCGATGGAGCTGTCATATTTTGGTGCCAAAGTGTTGCATCCAAAAACCATAGGCCCGTTAGCGCGTTTCCATATTCCGTGTTACATCAAAAACACTTTAAACCCACAGGCGCCGGGTTCGTGCATTGACGATGACACCAACCAAGATGAATTGGTCAAAGGCATTTCAAGCTTAGAGCATTTGGCGCTTGTGACCGTGTCAGGCCCAGGTCTGAAAGGCGTGGTCGGCATGGCCTCACGCGTCTTTGCCACCATGGCGCGCCAACAGATTTCGGTGAATTTAATCACCCAATCCTCCAGCGAATTTGCCATCAGTTTTTGTGTGGCGCAGCGCGATGTGCCGGTAGCCAAAGCGGCGCTGGAAGCTGAGTTTGAACTGGAACTACGCGGTGAATTACTGCGGCCACTCTCCATTGCCGCCGACATGGCGATTGTCAGTTTAGTCGGTGATGGCATGCGCCAGCATCGGGGTGTCGCGGCGAAGTTTTTTGCTTCCTTGTCGCAAGCGCGCGTCAATGTGGTGGCTATTGCGCAGGACTCGTCCGAGCGCTCGATTTCGGCGGTGGTCGAACAAGCCAGCTGTCAAAATGCGGTTAAAGTTTGCCACGAAAACTTCTTTAGCCATGTGCCCAGTATCGATGTGTTTTTAGTCGGTTGCGGCGTGGTCGGCGGCGAGCTGTTGGCACAGTTTCAGCGCCAACAAGCGTTTTTGCAGCATCGCAATGTGCGTTTAGCGGTGTACGGCATCGCCAATAGCAAAGCCATGTTATTGCAAAAAGACGGCATTGATTTAAGCCAATGGCAAGTGCAAATGCCGCAAGCGCAGCATCAGTTCTCGGTCGACGCGCTGGAGAAGTTCGTGCGGGAAAACCATTTAACCAACCCGGTGCTAGTGGATTGCACGAGTTCTGAAGCGTTGGCGTCGCAATACAGCGCCTTGCTGGCGGCCGGTTTTCACGTGGTGACGCCAAATAAAAAGGCCAACACCATGAGCCTGAGTTATTACCGCGAACTTAGGCAAGTCGCGCAGCGCAATCGCCGGCGTTTCTTGTATGAAACCACCGTTGGTGCCGGTTTGCCGGTCATTGATACGCTGCAAGGCTTGTTAAACGCCGGTGATGAACTGGTGGCGTTTGAAGGCATTTTATCCGGTAGCTTGTCGTTTTTGTTTGGCGAGTTGGAGAAGGGCCAGAAGCTTTCAGAGGTTACCGCCAAAGCCAAAGCATTAGGCTTTACCGAGCCTGATCCGCGTGATGATTTGTCGGGCATGGATGTGGCGCGCAAACTGCTTATTATGGCGCGTGAAGCGGGTTTACCGCAGGAGCTGAGCGACGTCTCGGTGGAAGGGGTGTTACCACAAGGGTTTGCCGAGGGGCTTGGCGTGGCTGAGTTTATGGCAAAACTGCCAGAACTCGATGCCTGGTACGCCGACAAAGTGGCGGCGGCGAAAGCACAAGACAAGGTGCTGCGTTTTATCGGTGAAATCAGCCAAGGTCGCTGTAAAGTGGCGGTGAAAGCACTGGATTTAGACCACCCCCTGGCCAAAGTGAAAGACGGTGAAAACGCGCTGGCTATTCACACGAAATATTATCAACCCATCCCATTTGTGCTGCGTGGCTACGGTGCAGGGGCTGCGGTCACCGCCGCCGGCGTGTTTGGCGATGTGATGCGCACATTGGGCTGGCAGCAGGAGGTTTAACATGCGTCGATATTTTGCGCCGGCTTCGACTGGCAATTTTTCGGTCGGCTTTGATGTGTTAGGCGCAGCGTTTGAAGCCGTGTCCAGCGACGGCCCATTGCTTGGCGATGAATTGATTATCGAAGGCGAAAGCACCGAGTTAAGCCTGACGCTGTCGGGCCGCTACGTGCATCAACTGCCAACGGATACGAGTGATAACTTGGTGTTGTCGTGTTTTTACGCCTTTGAACAAAAAGTCGGGAAGACCCTGCCACGGCTCAAATTGCATTTGGTCAAACATCTGCCGGTTGGCAGTGGCTTGGGCTCCAGTGCTTGCTCCATTGTGGTGGCGTGTTACGCCTACAATGACTATTTCGGCAACCCGTTATCTGACAGAGAGTTATTGGAACTGACGGCGGTGTGTGAAGGTGGCGTCAGTGGCTCGGTGCATTACGACAACGTCGCGCCATCGTTGCATGGCGGGTTGCTGTTGATGCTACCGCAAAGCGAGCAACTGTATCGCCGCTTACCGTGGTTTTCGCACTGGCAGGTGGTATTGAGTTATCCAGGCACTGTGCTGTCGACCAAAGCGGCGCGTGCGGTTCTACCCAAAGAGCTTAGCCTCAAGCACAGCATCGCTTTTGCTGGCATGTTATCGCGGTTTGTCAGTGCCATGTACGCCGGGGATGAAACCGATGCGCTGTCGGCGCTGCAAGATTTAGTCGCAGAACCTGCCCGCACGCCGCTGATCCCTGAGCTACCAGCCATTCGTGCGGCATTGATGGCGCGAGGTATTGGCCATGTCGGGATTTCGGGGGCAGGGCCTACGTTGTTTGCGGTCTGTCAAACGCCAGAACAAGCTGAATTTGCGCGTGGTTATTTCGCCGCGCATTATGAAAAAAATGCCGATGGTCTGACGGTGGTCTGCCAGCTGGCGACACGCGGTGCGCGCGTGCTGTCGAATTAAAAAATAGGGTGCAACATGTTGTTACGTAATATCAAAGTTCCTTCGCAGCAAGTCAGTTTTTTAGATGCGGTTCGTATTGGGTTGGGGGAGCAGCAAGGGCTGTTTTTCCCTGCTACTTGGCCCAAGCTCGATATTGAGCGCTTATTGGCGCTGCCATTTGCCGAGCGAAGCGCCGAATTGTTGTCGGCCATTATTGGTGACGAGCTGCCATTGGACGAACTCAAAGCCATTATGGCGGACGCCTTCACTTTCCCAGCGCCTGTGGTGCCAATCAACGATCAAATTGGCTGTCTAGAGTTGTTTCATGGCCCAACCTTGGCTTTTAAAGACTTTGGAGGGCGTTTTATGGCGCGCGCTTTAGCAGCGGCACAAAAACGTCAAGGCGTGAGCCGCACCACCATTGTCACGGCCACCAGTGGCGATACTGGTGCCGCTGTGGCGCATGCCTTTTTCAAGCAACCAGGCGTCGACGTGGTCATTTTGTTCCCGAAAGGCAAAATTGCCGTGCTGCAAGAAAAACTGTTTACCACGCTTGGTGAAAACATTCACACGCTGGCGGTTGAGGGCGATTTTGACCAATGCCAAGCGCTAGTCAAAGAGGTGTTTAATGACCGCGAGTTAGTCGCGCGGCTGAATATCAACTCGGCCAACTCGATTAATATCAGCCGGTTACTGGCGCAAGTCTGTTATTACTTTGAAGCGGTGGCGCAGTTGACGCCAGCCCAACGCGCCAACTTAGTGATTAGCGTGCCAAGCGGCAACTTTGGTAACTTAACCGCGGGGTTAGTGGCGAAAGTTTTAGGCTTGCCGATTAAACGGATGATTGCCGCTACCAACGTCAACGACACAGTACCGCGTTATTGGCAAAGTGGCGTCTGGCAGGTCAACAGCACGGTACCGACTTTGTCGAATGCGATGGATGTCAGCGCCCCCAATAACTGGCCACGGGTGGAAGATTTGCTGGCACAAGGCTTTATCAGCCGCGCCGATTTATCGGCGCAAGTGGTGGATGAAGAAGATACCCAGTTTGGCGTGCGTCGGTTATGGCAAGAAGGCTATTTGAGCGAGCCACATGCTGCAGTGGCCTACAAAGCACTCAAACGTGAGCTAAAAGATGGCGAATTCGGTTTGTTTTTAGGTACGGCGCATCCAGCCAAATTCAAAGAGCCGGTGGAAAATATCCTAGGCCAACCGATCGCATTGCCGCAGGCGCTGGCGGCGGTCGCCGGTGAAACCAGTTTAGCGGGCGAAATGGCGGCAGATTTTGTAGAATTGCGCAAATTCTTATTAACTCTGGAGTAAACCGCCGTGCAGCTGACTTGGCATGACGTGATTGGCAACGAAAAACAGCAACCGTATTTTCAGCAAGTGTTGGAAACCGTTGCACAAGCGCGTGCACAAGGGCAGGTGATCTACCCGCCCGAAGCAGATGTGTTTAATGCGTTTCGTTACACGCCGCTGTCGGACTTAAAAGTCGTGATCATCGGCCAAGACCCATACCACGGGCCAAATCAGGCGCATGGCTTAAGTTTTTCAGTGCGTCGCGGTGTGCCGACGCCGCCGTCGTTGCAAAACATGTACAAAGAGCTGGCGCAGGAATATCCGAATTTCGTGATCCCCAACCACGGCAATTTGGAACATTGGGCCACTCAAGGCGTGTTGCTGCTCAACACTGTGCTCACAGTCGTGGCCAATACGCCGAACTCGCATCGCAATTTGGGTTGGGAAACCTTCACCGACAATGTGATTAAGGCCATTAGTGCGCATGCCCAGCCAGTAGTGTTTTTATTGTGGGGATCGCATGCGATCAACAAGCAAAAACTGATTGATACGCAAAAACATTTGGTACTAACGGCGCCGCATCCATCGCCACTCTCGGCCTATCGTGGCTTTTTTGGCTGCGGTCACTTTGTCAAAGCCAATGCGTGGCTGGAGCAAACTGGCCGTGCGCCAATTGATTGGCAAGTGGAATAATGACCAAAGTGCCTTAATGACCAAAGTCCCGTATCGACCAACGTCTGGCGAAGTGTGAGGCCCAATAAAAAACCGCAGCGTGCTGCGGTTTTTTTCATCTCGAAAGCGACCAGCGCATACGGTCGCTAACTGGCAGTACCACGATTGAATGATGTAGAAAGCACAAAGCCCAACTCGGTGAGGAGTCGGGCTTTGCGTTTTATACTAATTCATCAAACAATTCGTCGTCGAGGGACCAGTCAATATCTTCGAGCTCTTTCTTTAATCGCTGCTGCTCTTTCAAGGCTTCAATTTCACGCCATTTGCGTTTCACTGGCCTTGCTTTTGCGGCAGGACGCTCCAGCATTGTTAGTAAGTCGTCAAAGCTTTCCATACTTCACCTCGCTGCATTGTTGTTGTTATTTTGAACATTTGATAACACAACTCAAAGTCAGAATACAAGCACCGAATGACAGAAAAATGACCAAACCATGAATGAATTATTTTATGCTGTGAAGTCTGTTGGCAAGGATCCTTTGCAGAGCAGAAATAACAAAGGCCCTGCAGGGCCTTTGTTATTGATTCATATAAATAATTTTGCGGTTGTTGTGGCAGTTCTTAGCCTTGTAAAAAACGCTGGATCAAGGCACTGGTGGAGCTATCAAATTCGCCTTGTTGTTGCCCAGCGATTGTTTGATAAATAGGCGTCGATAATTGTTTGCCGAGTTCCACGCCCCACTGATCAAACGAATTGATATTCCAAAGCACGCCTTGCACAAATACTTTGTGTTCATACAAAGCAATCAGGGCACCTAAATAATACGGCGACAATTCTGGCAACAACAACGTGTTGCTTGGTTTATTGCCTGGTGACGCTTTATGAGGGGCCAAAAACTCGGCTTGTTGTTCACTACCACCTTGTGCCAATACTTCTGCTTTTGCTTCGGCCGAAGTTTTGCCTTGCATCAGCGCTTGAGTTTGGGCAAAACAATGCGCCGCTAAACGCTTGTGGTGATCAGCTAAGTCGTGGCTGACGTTGATTGGCAAAATAAAATCGGCTGGCACGGCTAATTTGCTTTGATGCAATAACTGGTGATAGGCGTGTTGACCATTGGTGCCGGCATCACCCCAAATCACAGGCGCGGTTTCGATAGCGAGTGGCTTGCCATCAACATCCACGCCTTTACCGTTACTTTCCATATCCAGTTGTTGCACATAGGATGGCAACAAGCGCAAATAGTGGCTGTACGGTAACAAGGCTTGCGCCTGGCAACCGTGAGCGTTGATGTAATAGCTGCCGAGTAAGGCCAAAATCACCGGCAGGTTTTGTGCATTGGGTGTTTGCAGAAAGTGCTGGTCCATGGCACGTGCGCCGGCCAGCAATTGTTCAAATTGGGTCACGCCTAACAGCAATGCCACCGGAAAACCAATCGCCGACCACATCGAATAACGGCCGCCCACCCAATCCCACATCGGCAGAATATGCTCGGCGATGATGCCAAATTCGGCGGCAGCTTTGATATTGGAGGACGTCGCCCAGAAATGACGAGCTATCGCTGATTTGTCCGCGCCGTAGTTGGTGAACCACTGCCGCACAGCGAGGGCGTTTTGTTTGGTTTCTTCGGTGCCAAACGATTTCGACGCGACAAACACCAAGGTCGTTTCAGGGTTCAACCCTTTAACCACATCGTGCACCACGGCACCATCGATGTTGCCCGCGAAATGGACACGCACTGGGCTTTGATGGAATGGCGTTAAAGCTTCGACTGCCATTTGCGGACCGAGTAACGAACCGCCAATACCGATCCAAATCAAATCGGTCATAGCTTTGCCGGTGTATCCGAGGTATTGCTGGTTATTTAATTGGTTAATCAGTGCAAACATCGATTCGCGACATGCGCGGATCTCTGACGTGATGTCTTGTCCATCGAGCAGCAGGGGAGCACTTAAATCGCTACGAAGCGCGACATGCCAGACCGAGCGGTCTTCGGTATTGTTAATTCGAGCGCCGTCAAACATCGCGGCACGTTTAGTGTCTAGATCGCTCGAAGCGGCCAGCGCCAGCAGTTGATTCCAGATCCCTTCGGTGATCAGGTTTTTCGAATAATCCAGCACAATATCACATGCTTGTGCGGTGAAACGCTCTGATCGTTTCGGATCTTGCGCGAATTCCTGACGCAGGTTGAGTGGCGTTTTCGCAAAATTAGCGAGCTCGCTCCAGACTGCTGACGACATAACACACTCCTGTAGATGAAAAAATGCAGGCGCCGCCTCAGGCTAAGGCGGCTAAGATCACCTGCTCCAGCTTGCGCTGGTCAATAGCAAATTTACGAATGCCTTCAGCCAATTTTTCAGTGGCCATGGCATCCTCATTCAGTTGCCAACGGAACTCAGCTTCCGTGAGTTCTGCTGGGGCAGGGCTGGTTGCCCCTGTATCTTTCAGATAAACCGTCAGGTCGCCGCTTTGCTTACTCAATTCATCGAGTAACGCTGGGCTAATGGTCAACCGATCGCAACCTGCCAGCGCCAACACTTCGCCGATATTGCGGAAACTGGCACCCATCACGATGGTGTTGTGGCCGTGCGCTTTGAAATAACGATAGATTTCACGCACCGACAACACGCCAGGATCGGTCTCAGCGGTGAATTCTTTACCGGTGCTGGCTTTGTACCAGTCCAAAATCCGGCCGACAAACGGCGAAATTAAAAACACGCCGGCTTCGGCACAAGCGCGCGCTTGGCACAGATGGAACAACAAGGTCAGGTTACATTGGATGCCTTCTTGCTCTAACACGCGAGCGGCTTGAATACCTTCCCAAGTGGAAGCAATTTTAATCAGAATACGGTCTTTGCTGATGCCATTTTCTTGATACAACGCAACCAGCTGGCGCGCTTTGGCGATGGTTGCAGCCGTATCAAAGCTCAAGCGAGCGTCCACTTCAGTGGAGACGCGGCCAGGTACTAGTTTGCTGATCTCGGTGCCGACATCGACGGCAAATTTATCGCTTGCCAGTGACAACTGCGCAGCCGCATTCTGCTGGTGCGCTTTGGCATAGGCAGCGGCCTGTTGCAGCAGTGGTTTAGCGAATTCTAAGCCACTGGCATTGAGCAGCAACGACGGATTGGTGGTGGCATCAACCGGACGGAATTGGTTGATGGCGTTTAAATCACCGCTATCGACAACGACAGTGGTAACCGCTTTTAATTGATCCAAGAGTGTAGTCATATAGTTTTATTACCAGTTACTTGCCTGTATAGATGGCTAAGTTTGTAGGTTTTGTTGGTTATGTAGGAATATTACAACATTTATTGGCTGATGCGACAGAATTCGCCACCAGTTATTGCTCATAAAACTTCATCTTACTATAGTAAAACCAAAGCTGTTGTTTTAGTTATATCTTTCTCTGTCTTTCTATGCATTATTGTGTCCAATGATGACGTTTTAAAGGTTACCTGATTTGAATCCAAAATTTTACCGGACCAAAAAAGTATTGGTTGTTGATGACTGTGATCCGGTGCGTGCCTCAATTAAAGGTATGCTGCAGAAAATTGGTTTTGAACATATTGCGGCGGTGACAGATGCCAACGCTGCTATCGCCAATTGCACAGAGGTGGCCTACGATTTTATTCTATCGGACTTTAACCTCGGCGATGGCAAAGACGGTTACCAACTGTTTGAAGCATTAAAGCATTTACGCGTGCTAAAGCCTGGGGCTTGTTTCGTAATTATCAGTGCGGAAAGCCAGCGTCAAATTGTCCATGGCGTGATTGAATTGCAGCCTGATAGTTACCTGCTTAAACCTTTTTCGTTTGTGCAGCTTGAAAAACGGCTGATGCGCGCGTTTCAAATCAAACACGCTTTAGGACGTGTCTATCAAGAAATTTACGACAATAAGTTTGTCGAAGCGGCCAACTCTTGTGAGCATATCATTAAGACTGACCCTGAGAATGCAGTGTACGCCTTGCGCTTAAAGGGAGAGTTACTGATTGAAATCGAGCACTTTGCTGCGGCAGAGCAACTTTATCAAGCGGTCCTGAAACGCCGTGAATATGCGTGGGCAAAGTTAGGTTTGGCGATTTCTCGGTTTTGCCAACATCGATGGCTCGAGGCTGAGTTTGAATTACGTGAGCTGTCTAAATTAGACGAAACGCGAGTTGAAGCGTTGGATTGGCTGGCTCGATTGTTTATTAAGCGGCAGTTGATGAAAGATGCCTTTGATACGCTCCAAGAAGTCACGAAGCTCTCGCCCAAGAATTACCAGCGTCAAAAAGCCTTGGCGAATTTGGCCATCATCAATGATTTAAAAGACGATGCAGTAAAAATTTATGCCAAGTTGCAGTCCGCTGCGCGCTATTCGATCTACGACACACCGGATAATTTCCTGAATTATACTCGTGTGCTGGTGGAAAACGCCAAAGTCGCCAATAAGCTGGATCAAACCAAGCTGTTTCGTAAAGTGGATGAGGTGCTGGGCAGTATCGTCAAACGCTTTGCCATCGAATCGTATCTGCATGAAGAATTGGTGGTGCGTAGTCGAGTCGCGGTGTTGAAAGGCAATCTCGATGAAGCGCGTGAGTTGCTTGAGAAAAGCGATAAATTGGAAGAAGGCAAAAAGCTCTCGGTCGAGGCTTGTTTAGACAAAGCCAAAGCGTTTTTCGAAAACGGCAATTTGTCACGCAGCGACGAATACATGGATAAGTTAGAAGAGCTGGCTGATTACGACGATTTATTAGCCAATACATTAACGGTGATGGTACAGCACCAGCATAAACAACATGAGCATCTACGCGAAGAAATTAAAACGCTTAATAATGATGGTTTGGATGCATACCAGCGTGGTTATTTCGGCAGAGCGTTAGAGTTTTTCCAAAAAGCCTTCGAGTACATGCCAAACAATGCTAGTTTGGCGTTAAATCTACTGCAAACGTTAAGCAAAATTGGTGGCGTCAATCAAGATAGCGCCAAGTTAGCGCGTCGTTGTGTGCAAATTTTAGAGCAAAGTGAATTAAACGATTCCAACCGAAAACGCTTCCAAGCCGTGATGAAAGATTTGCAAGGCGTTATGCAAATTTAAGGCGTTGCACCGTGACGCCGGTTTGTTATAGTGCCGGCTTTTGCATCTGGGAGTTTTTTGATGTTGATGGTTATTTCACCCGCGAAAGATTTAGATTTTACCACGCCAGCCCCCGTCACCGACTTTAGTTACCCAGATTTGTTAGACCATGCGGAGCAACTTATTGCGGTGTGTCGTGATAAAACGCCAGCAGAACTGGCGCAATTAATGGACATCAGCGACAAACTTGCCGGTTTGAATGCCGCGCGGTTTGGTAGTTGGCAGCAACCCTTCACTCAAGACAACGCGAAGCAAGCGATTTTTGCCTTTAATGGTGATGTGTATCAAGGCTTGCAAGCTCACACCTTGTCAGCAGAATCTGTGGCCTATGCCCAGCAGCATTTACGCATTCTAAGTGGCTTGTATGGCGTGTTGCGTCCGCTGGATTTGATGCAGGCGTATCGTTTAGAAATGGGCACTGGTTTACAAAACCCGCGTGGTAAGGACTTGTATCAGTTTTGGGGCGACATCATCACGGCGCAACTGAACGAGCAATTGGAAGCAATCAATGCCCCTTACCTGCTCAATTTAGCGTCGCAAGAGTACTTTAAGGCGGTTCGCGTCAAGGGCTTAACGCGTCCTGTGATCGATGTGCAGTTCAAAGATCAGAAAAACGGTCAGTATAAAATCATTAGTTTTTTTGCCAAAAAAGCGCGTGGTTTGATGGCGCGGTATGTCGTTGAACAGCAAGTGCAAACACGTGACGCGCTCACCGCTTTTACAGACGATGGCTATTATTTTGCACCGGATCAATCCAGTGACTTAGCCTTGGTATTTTTGCGCGACGCCAGTTAGGTCCGTCAGTCTCGCTTTATGCGCACGCGGTGTATCGGAACTCACCGCCTGATACACCCGTGTTAAATCGCCGACCCAGTTCAAGCTTCCCATGCATTGCTGCTAGCCTGCACTTTGTAGAATTTGCTAAAATAGTCGGCTTGATCCTTCTGAGAGTCCGTCATGAAATTCCCTGGTCAACGCAAACTCAAGCATTACTTCCCCGTATCTTCGCCGAAATTACAACTTCCAAGCTTTGAAGTGCGCCCTGAACAAGACACTTACATTGTCGGGTTAGATCAAACGATCGTGGATGTGATCGCCAACGTCAGTGATCAATTTTTAGAGAAATATGCCATAGGGAAGGGCTTATCCAATCTGGTTGAGCATGGTAAAGCCGACCAGATTTACCAAGAGCTGGTACAAAATCAGGCGATTTCGGATCATTTTGCTGGCGGAACTATCGGCAATACCATTCATAACTACTCGGTGCTGGCAGACGACAAATCGGTACTGTTGGGCGTGATGTCTGCCAATATCAAGCTAGGTTCACCGGCTTATCATTATTTATGCCACACCAGCAGTAAAGTCGATATGAATCACTTGCAAGGCGTCGCTGGTGATATTGGTCGCGGTATCACCATGGTTACACCTGACGGTGAACGAACCTTTGTCATTGACCCCGGTGCCATGGATGAACTGGATGAGCAGCATATCCCTGAAGATATCATCGCGGGCGCCGCTGCTATTGTGTTAAGTGCTTACCCACTTCGTGCAAAAGGCCAGCCGATCCAACAGGCTATGTTTCGGATGCTCGAGCTGGCAAAGAAACACCAAGTCCCGGTGGTGATGAGTTTAGGTACTAAACATTTGGTCGAAGAGCATCGTGAGTTGATCCATGCCACCATCCGAGATTACGTGGACATGGTGGCGATGAATGAATTAGAAGCACAAGCCTTGACGGGGTTTAGCGACCCATTATTAGCGGCCGAAGCGACCCTCGAATTAACTGATATGGTGCTGATCACCGCAGGGCCTGAAGGCTTGTACTTGTGCGGTTATACCGATGCGACTTACCGTCGTGAGACCTCTAATCCGATCAAATCGGGGGCGTTACCCGATTACAATCAATATGAATTCAGCCGTCCGATGCAAAAACAATACTGCAAAGAGCCGGTGAAGGTGTATTCGCATATCGACCCTTATTTGGGTGGACCAGAGCGGATTAAAAATACCAATGGCGCAGGTGATGGTGCACTTGCCGCCATTTTGCATGATATCGCCGCCAATCATTACCATCGGATGGCCTTGCCCAAATCGAGCAAGCACGAACAAACCTGCTTGGCCTATTCGTCGTTCGCCCAAATTTGCAAATATGCCAACCGTGTTAGTTATGCCATCTTAAATCAAAGCGCACCGCGGTTATCTCGTGGCCTGCCAGAAAAAGAAGATTCACTGGAAGAAGCCTACTGGGAACGTTAATCAGTCAAGTCTTCAACAACAACCAACAAAAACCACGTCTTGGCGTGGTTTTTGTGTGTTAAGGGCTGTGTCGATTAGTCGTATCGAGGTGGAGCCTGACCGCATTCGACTATCGCTGGTTCGTCAGCGGCTTATACTGGCTGTTTTTGTGCTGACCCTGCATGGAGCTGTATGAAGCCATTGTTCAACTTGTACTCGTTTATCACCTTGGGCTTTGCCTGTCTGGCGGCCCCGACCGTGCTTGCCGCAAATTATCAAGTGCCCCGTGTGCAGCAAGCCGTCGTGGTCGATGGACAGCTCAACGACCCTGCGTGGGCACAAGCGCATTCGGTCGAATTGCAGTATGACACCTGGCCTGCAGACAATGCGCCAGCGCCGGTTAGCACTACCGCTCGGATCATGGAAGATGGCGAGCATTTCTACATTAGTTTTGTGGCAAAAGATCCAAACCCTGAGTTAATCCGGGCGTTCTTCCGCGATCGTGACAAGATTTGGGAAGATGACATGGTGGGGATCAAAATCGATACCTACAACGACAATAAGTTGGCTTATCAGTTTTTTATCAATCCGCTTGGGGTGCAGGCTGATGCGATTGAAAACGAACTGACCAAGATGGAAAGTGACGCCTGGGATGGTATTTGGCAAAGTGCGGGTGTGTTAACCGCCGATGGTTATCAAGTCGAAGTGGCGATCCCGCTGCGTTTATTAAATTTTAATGACCGCCAAGCACAACAAACATGGAAGCTGGAGTTGTTGCGTTTTTACCCACGGGATGTTCGGCATCGTTTGTCGGCCAATCGGATTGATCGGGCGAACCCGTGTTGGATCTGTCAAATGGATACCATCAGCGGCTTTGCTGGGGCAACACAAGGCAATCATTTTACCTTGGTGCCAAGCCTCGTGATGGGCGCAGAGCAGCAGCGTGAGGTTAAAACCCCAGTGCGCGAGTGGCAGACCGACACCAACATTGAACCGTCCTTGGATGTGAAATGGGGTATTACGCCAGACATCAACCTCAATATGACGTTAAATCCTGATTTTTCGCAAATTGAAGCCGATGAAGCGCAAGTGTCGATGAACGATACCTTTGCGTTGTTTTTCGATGAAAAACGGCCATTTTTCTTAGATAACGCGGATTATTTCTACACGCCGCTGGATTTGGTCTACACCCGTAATGTGTCTCAGCCTGACGCTGGTTTAAAAGTTACCGGCCGCCATGATGAACAATCCTTTGCGTTTTTTGCCGCCAATGATAAATCAACCACCTTTATCATTCCTGGCAACATCAGTTCAGATATCGGTTTTATTGACCAAAAATCCAACAATGCGGTGCTTCGGTATCGGTATGATGCCAGTAAAGATTTATCCGTAGGCTGGTTAACCACCTTGCGTGAAGCCGGTGATTATCACAACATCGTCAATGGCTTAGATGCAAAATACGTCATCACAGATCAAGACAAAATTGTGGCACAGTGGCTCTACAGCGATACGGCCTATCCTCAAGCGCTGGCCGACACGTTATCGGGCGAAGCAAAGTTACGTGCCAGTGGTGACGACCTGTCCGACAACGCCGGTTACCTTGCTTACGAGCATGACAATGGTCGTTTTAATTGGTACAGCCGCTATTTAGCCTATGGTGAAAACTTCCGCGCGGATATGGGCTATATGCCACAAACAGACTGGAACAAACTCGTCAACGGCGGTGGCTACAACTGGTTCTCAGAGCAGCACTGGTGGAATCGGATTGAACTTCGCAGCGATTGGGATATCACGCATAACGAACGCGGCGAGTTGTTAGAAAAAGAAGCGGAAGCCGAAATAGGTGTTTGGGGGCCGCTGCAGTCGGAAGTCCACCTGACGTTGACCAACCGAGATCGGGTCGGCAGTCGTCGCAACGGTGATGTATTAACGGTCGACCATAATGCAGGTTTGTTCACTGAAAAGACCGTCGAGCTCAATGCCATCGTGCAACCTCGTTCGGGTGTTTATTACGAAATGGAAAGTGAAATTGGCGATAAGCTGGATTTTCGTAACAATCGTATCGGCCAAGGCGTGCATTGGATGCAAGAATTACGTTGGAACGCCGACATTCACACCCAGTTGAGTGTGCGCCATACCTACCGCACCTTGGATGCTGATGACGCTGAAGTGTTTACTGTCAACTTGACTGATCTGCGCTTAAGTTATCAATTTTCGGTGCAAAGTTTCGTGCGTTTAGCGCTGATTTATTCCAATGTGCATCAGAACCCCTTGAATAACCAAGGCTCAATCACCGCGCATTCGCGCGATCTGGGGACCCAACTGCTGTACAGCTATAAGTTAAATCCGCAAACGTTGTTTTTTGCTGGTTACAGCGATCATGCGTTAGCTGACGATGATATTGAAGGCATGACGCGGGATGACCGCAGTGTGTTCTTCAAGTTTAGTTATGCGTGGATGCTATAAAACAAAACGGCAGCGCAAGCTGCCGTTTTACTTGAAATCGCTTTCTCGCCACTAGGTTAAACGGCGCGGCGACGCCACCAGAGCAATGCCACACCCAATGCTAGCAAGGGTAACATCGGGCCTGTAGGCACAGATTGGCGTTGCGGCGTCGATAAGCCAGTGACTTGCACATCATCCAAGAAGTTACCAAAGGTTCCTTTGGTCAATGAGGTGAAGGTCAGCGTCGTGGTGTTTTGTTGCGCGGTGAAATAGCCCGTGAACATGCTCCAGTTCTTTTTGTCGCTGTTCTGAATGGTCTGGATCAAGTTCGCCACTGACACTTGGAATTGCTCGGTGCTGCTGGCTCGTGCACGGTAGGCGAAGGTTAATTGATACCGTTGCCCGACGGTGGTGGCAAACGATTGGAAAATTGACCAGCTGTTATTGGCATTTGTGCCATGTGCATTCAGTTCCATCAGTTGCTTGCCGTCAAAAGCTGCAACACCACCAAATTGGTTCCAAATCTCAATATTGCTGCCTTCCCAGCCATTGACCTTGTCGGCACCAAACCAAGCCCATTTGCCTTTGGCAACGATATTGTCTTCAAAACTGCCATTGAGGATTAAATTTGCCTGAGCTGCAGGCGCTAATAACGCGGCGGTAACCAACAACGATTTGAGTGATTTCATACAACACAGCACCTGTACAACCTGAAACGGCCGGCATGATACCAACTCATTTAAGGTATGACCAGTATATTTATTGAGCATTTGTTGGTCTGTTCCTGAACAATATCCAGCAGTGGGATGCATTGACGCTCAATCACGATGCCATCCCCATGCGACTGCTACACCAACCATACACAGTGGTAATAACACCAGTTGCGCAAACAGCGAGTCGAGATCGCTGGCCAGTCCAATTAACAACAGCCAATTGCTGAGCAGTAGTAAGGCTGGAGCAATTTTTGACCAATGTGGCCATGCAAAATAGTCGTCCGGATCCAGCGGCGGCTGGGCATGTTCATTCTGAATACTTGTTGTGGCTGGCGCTTGTTCAGGGCAAGCAACTTGGTACGGGCTTAGGGTGGCCTTCGATTGAGTGGTGCTGCGTTCAAGCGGAAGTTTCAGATCCATGGTGCTCTCCTTGATGGTTGAAGGCAGTTTACGACCTTGCATAAATTCGTTAGAGTGGCAGAATTGACTTTAAAGGGGTGATTAGTGACATATGGAACAGGTGGTTTTACTGGTATACCCTGAGGTTTCGGTGGCTCAGATCCTTGGGATGGCGGAATTGTTTGGTTTTGCCAACGAATTACATCGCTTTCAGCATCCGACCCAGCCGCCACTGTATCAGATCAAATTTTACCAACTTGGCGGTGGTCTGTTGTACCGGGCTGGGGCAGTGAGTTTGGATTGTGTGCCAGACCTCGCACAGTGTGACACCTTGTTGATCCCAGGCAGTTTGCGACATGAGGCTGCCGACATCGCACAGCTGGTGCAGCTGTTTGCTAGTCAACGTGCGTGGTTCCAGCGCTTGCAACAGCAAGGGTGTCGCATCGCTGCCGGTTGTAATGGCAGTTTTGCCTTGGCTGCAACCGGCTTACTCGATGGGCAACTGGCCACCACCTGTTGGTTTTTGGAGCAACACTTTCGTCAGTTGTTTCCAAAAGTCCAACTCAGTGCTGAGCAGTTGGTGTGTCGGGCAGACAGTGGGCTGTACACGGCGGGGGCAACCACAGGCTACATCCAACTTTGTTTGCAGTTGATCCGTGAGCGTCAGGGCGCCCCCTTTGCTACTCAGCTGGCAAAATTGATGCTTAACGAGCCAGCAAGCTTGTCACAGGCGCCTTATATGTCGGTGCAGCAATTGGTGCCGCATCAAGACGATAAAATTGCCGCGGTGCAGCTGCATTTGCAAAAACACTTAGCTGACGAGCTCGATCTGCAAAGCCTGGCCAGCCGATTCTACATGAGTTCACGTACCTTGATCCGCCGTTTTAAACAGGCCACCGGCGATACGCCGATGGCGTTTTTACAAAAACTGCGGGTTGAGCAAGCCAAGAAATTATTAGAGTCCAGTCTATTGCCGGTGGAAGATGTGATGGCTCGGGTCGGTTACCAAGATATCTCAAGTTTTCGCAAACTGTTTATGCAATACACCAGTTTGACCCCAAAAAGCTATCGGGAACGGTTTTATTTGCAAGACACCAAGGCGTTGCCGGCGGCAGTGGCGGTGTAACGCAAAAGCCGTCAAAAGACGGCTTTTGCTGCAAGGTTTTACGGGGTTTATTTTGCCTGCTTACGCTGCTTAGCTTCTTTTTTCAGCACCTTTTTCTTGGTGGCTGACTTGGGCTTTTTCGCCTTGACTGGTGGCCGAGCTTCTTTGTGTTGCGGACGCAACCCTTCGATAAAGCGACGTTTTAGTGGCTGTTCGGTGTAACGTTCGACTTTACCGACGGCCGCGATGTCATGCGCTTCGACCAAGCTAATCGCGATGCCTTTTTTACCGGCGCGTCCGGTTCGACCAATGCGATGCACGTAAACATCCGCCGTGCGTGGCATGTCGTAGTTAATGACGTGACTGATATCGTCGATATCAAGGCCGCGCGCAGCTACATCGGTGGCGACTAAAATCCGCACTTGGCCTTTACTGAACCGGCTGATGGCTTCCAGACGTTTGTCTTGTGGCATTTCGCCTTGTAACCAACAGGTGCGAAAGCCTGCAGACTCCAATTGGCCAACTAAGGTCGACAAACGTTCACGTGTTTTGACAAACACGATCGCTTTTTGCACATCCTCTTGCTGTAGCAAATGCGTCAGCAGTGCCAGTTTATGGTTGGCATCGTCGGCATAATGCATCCAGCAGGTGATTTTGCCTTTTTCGCGACGTGACGGCTCAGCTTCCACTTCCACAGGGTTGGTTAAGGCGCGTTTGGCAAACTTTGGAATAGCAAAACCATCCAAGGTTGCCGAGAACAACATGGTCTGTTTTCGTTGACGCGCTTCTTCAACGATGCGGTCCATTTCTTTGACAAAGCCCATATCCAGCATCCGATCGGCTTCATCAAGGATCAGAATTTCGACGTTGTCGGCTTTAAAGGTTTCTTTGTCCAGATATTCCATCAAACGGCCAGGCGTGGCCACTAGCAGATCGTTGTTTTTCTCCAGCAAATCTTTGTGACTGCCGTAGTTGATGCCGCCAGTGATGACACCCGCTTTGAGATCTGTGCGTTTGATTAGCACCTCGATTTGCTCAAAAATTTGATACGCCAATTCACGGGTTGGCGTCAAAATGAGCACGCGGGCAAAACCAGGATCACGCCGTGGGTAATCCAACAAATGTTGGATAGCCGGTAACAAAAAGGCCAAGGTTTTACCCGTTCCAGTTGGCGCGCTAGCCAACAGATCCCGCGCTTCAAGCCCTACTGGGATCGCCAGCTGTTGAATCGTGGTGGGTTTGGTAAAGCCTAACTCTTTGACGGCAGATAACAGCGCATCGTCCAAGTCAAATTCATTGAAATGTTCAATCGTTGGCAGACTGATCTCTTCGGTCACGATAGTTCCTTTCTGTCTGGCGGCTGACAACCCGCCGTAATCTTTGTAGACTGCCGTTTTTGGCGGGACACCCGATGCAAACGGCATTTCAATGTAAACAATTTCGCGTCGCTGATAGCGACTGTGCGATGAAAGTGGGGACCGACTCGCTGCTGTTAGGCGCTTGGAGTCCGTTACCCGAGCAGGGCCCGTATCTTGATATTGGCTCTGGTTCTGGTTTATTGGCGCTGATGATCGCCCAGCGCAGCGCGGCGTTTGTGTCCGCTCCGCAGGTGGATGCGATCGAAATCGATCCCGATGCAGCGCGACAGGCTCAGCAGAACACTTTGGCGAGCCCGTGGTCGACACGTATTCGTGTACTGGAACGAAACATTTTAACCTATCCTGCGAGTGCTGACCATGCAGCAGTGGCATCTTGCGGTGGATATTCCCTCTTCATCAGCAATCCCCCGTATTTTGTGGAGAGCTTGGCAAGCCCAGATCCTAAACGTCAGCAAGCCAGACACAGTGACAGTTTACCTTTTACCGAGTTATTGGCCGTCTGTGCGGCGTTGGCATCGGACACCGCAACCTTTTGTTTAATCTTGCCCGTCACTTCGGCCGAGTTATTGCTGGCACAAGCACCGAGCTTTGGTTGGCATTTAACCTTGCAACAAGCGGTGAAAGCCACACCCGCTAAAGACGCCAGTCGACTGTTGTTGCAGTTGAGTCGTCAAGCCACCGCGCATCGTGAGTTAGAGCCTTTGCTGATCAGGGATCATAGCCAGGATTACAGCCCTGAGTATCGGCAACTGTTGCGCGATTTTTATCTGCGTTTTTAAGGAGTGATGCCATGGAGTTGCCGTTTTCGCCGCGTGACATGCGTTGGTTGCAACTTGAGCGACAAGGGCTGCTGCGTAAAACGCCGCAGCATCAAGCGCTCGCACAAATAGAGCAGCTCAGTTATGTGCAAATCGATTCCATTCATGTAGTTGAACGTGCGCATCACCATGTGTTGTTTAACCGCATCCGTGATTACCAACCTTCATTGCTGGATTCGTTACTGGCGCAGCGGCAAATCTTTGAATACTGGTCGCATGCCGCCGCCTATCTGCCGATGACGGACTTTCGCTTTAGTTTGCATAAAAAACATCAACTTCAAGCGGGGCAACGTCATTGGTTTGCCCCCGATCATCAAGTGATGCGTGAGGTGCGAGCGAGGATCCACGCCGAAGGGCCGTTAAAAGCGGCTGATTTTGAAAAAACCAGCTCTAACAGTGGCAGCTGGTGGGATTGGCAACCTGCCAAAAAGGCCTTAGAGCAGCTGTTTATGCAAGGCGAATTGATGGTGGTTAAGCGCGATCGCTTCCAAAAAGTGTTTGATTTAACAGAGCGCGTGTTGCCAAGCCAGATAGATACGCGTCTGCCGTCGGACGCCGAGATGGCGGCTCATCTGGTGCAACGCTATTTACAAAGCCATGGTTTTGGCAGCGTGGCACAGATGTGTTATTTACGGCGCGGCTTAAAACAGGCTGTGCAGCAGTATGTCACCGAGCAATATGAGGCGGGGTTGTTACTACCATTTAGCTGGCAAAAGCAGGTCTATTGGATGGCCGCAGATGTAAAGCCGCCATCCGCTAAGCGTCGACGGGTACAGTTGCTTAACCCGTTTGATAACTTAGTGATCCAACGGCAGCGTTTAGCCGACTGCTTTGATTTCGATTATCAAATTGAAGTGTACGTCCCCGCAGCCAAACGGCGCATTGGTTATTACAGTTTGCCAATCTTGTACGGGGTGGATTTTATCGGTCAGTTGGACGTGAAGGCCGAACGTAGTAGCAAAACCTTGGTGTTGCAGCATTTGTATCTGGATGAGCGGGTGGCGCTGAATGCTGGGTTGGCCAACGAATTCGCCATCGCATGTGTGGACTATGCCCGATTTAACCAATGTCAGCAGTTGCGTTTAGTGCAGGCAACGGCCAAGGTTCGGGCGTGGTTTGACGCTGAGGTTGTGCCAAGTATGCAACAGCGTTGGGCTGTCGTCACAAGCTAAATGCTGTATCAGCAGGAGTGTGACTGACGCTATCCTGCCGACACTGTGGTGGATGGACGTGCTTGCGCATAAAACCGCCTTGCGTGATGGGGTGAATGCAGCGAACGCTCGAGGACGTTTGAAGTTTACAGCGTAAAAACAACAAAGCACGTTAAAAACGTGCTTTGTTGTGCAAAAGGGGGATTCAGGCAATACATTAGCCAGCGCTACGAGTCTTGATCACTTCAATTAACGCAGAGGATGCAAAACCGTTGCTTTGCGCCCATTCGACATCACCTAAACCAGCAACAAAGTTACCAGGCAGCTGCTTAACGATGAATTCACCGACGTCATTGGCGTTGTTTTTGATTGCGAAACGTACCAGTGGTAAGCCGTCACAGACCAGACCGTCGTAGACGTTTTTCACACGAATACGGTTGTCTGTCAGCGCTTTGCGCAGGCTGTTTTTGTCATTGGCTTTGACATAAGAACACAGGGATTGAGCGATGCTATCGTCGGCTTGAGCAGGGGCAGTAAATGCAACAGAAGCAGCGAACACAGCGATTAATGGCAGTAATTTTTTCATGACAGACTCCGGCCAATCAGGCGTATAAATTTTGGATGATTGTTGTTTGCCGAAAGGGTGGTCAGATCGCAGGCTAACTGCTCAAATGCCTGGATGTTGATTACGTTCTGGTGGTTGAACCAGCACGGCAGCCCAGCTATCGTAGGTGTTGCCACCCTTAGACCTGAAGCTTTGCGTGATCAGCTTTTCAACTGACTTGCCCTTCGATGTACACATTGTAAGCGGAAAAAATTTGCCGCTGCAAGACAAAATTTTACATTTGTGCCAAAAATCTTTATTTTTTCCCAAAGTTAGCGAATTTTTCTCATAATTATGCTTTTTATTAGCATTTGCCCCTAAGATAGAGGCTGGCTTGCGGTAATAATCACCAGTGATAATGACCGTTTGCTTAGTTTTTCAACGCTTATTCTGCACGGAGTTGCTGCAATTCTTCTGAAATCTGGTCACACCAGTCACTTAAGCGCGAATCTGTTAAGTCATATTGATTGGCTTCATCAAGGGCTAGGCCGACAAACCAGTCGCCATCGTCGGTGGTTGCTTTGGACTTCGCGAAATCATAGCCTTCAGTGGACCAATAGCCGATCCGTTGCAAGCGATTGTGGCTGATGGCTTGGTCTAACATACCTACCGCATCGACAAACCAGTCGGTGTACCCGAGTTGATCTCCAAGCCCAAAAATAGCAACGATTTTGCCATCTAACTGAACCTGCTTGATGTCCTGCCATTGGGATTCCCAGTCTTCTTGCAATTCACCAAAGTCCCAGGTTGAAATGCCCAAAATGAGCACGTCATACTGCGCCATCATGGCTATCGGGGTATGCTTGATATTATGTAGACTAAGCTGATAGTCGCCAAAACGCGGATCTGCTTGTAATAATGCCAGTAGTTTTTCGGCCACCATTTCGGTGTAACAGGTGGTGGAGCCGTAGAAAATTGCAAGTGTGAGCATGGACCAAGGTCTAATGACAAAAAACAATAGTGTACCAGAGCAAGACGACAGCAAAAAGCGTAAGGCGGCGAACAGCTGGCCCGCAGGTGAACCCGCCACGCAGGATGTGCAGCAGATTGACGAGTTTATCAACCAGTTATGGCTGGATGAAGGGGTCAGTCGGCATACCTTAGCAGCCTATAAATCTGATTTACGCAAATTCGCCGTGTATTGCTTGGTCTGGCAGCAGCAAAATTTATTGCAAGCCGACGCCACTGCGGTGCAGAGCTACTTGGCAGAGCGTTATGATCGGCAGTTTGAGGCACGCAGTACGTCGCGTGTTCTAAGCAGTTTGCGGCGTTTTTATCGCTTTTTACATCAGCAAAAACTGCGCAGTGACAACCCAATCAGCCAGCTACGCAACCCCAAATTAGGCCGCGCCTTGCCAGATACTTTAAGTGAGCATGATGTCGACGCCTTGTTACAAGCGCCTGTACTGTCGGACCCGATTCAGTATCGCGACCGCGTCATGTTGGAAGTGTTGTACGCCGCCGGATTGCGGGTCAGTGAATTGGTCAGTTTAACCTTGCCACAGCTGAATTTGCGCCAAGGGGTGGTTCGCGTGCTGGGCAAGGGCAGTAAAGAGCGTTTAGTGCCGCTGGGTGAGCAAGCGGTGGATTGGTTGCATCGCTATCTGCACGGCGACAGAGCCTTGTTGCTGTCAGGGCCTTCCGATGTGCTGTTCCCAAGCTTACGAGGTGTCGAAATGACGCGACAAACCTTCTGGCACCGCATTAAGTTTTATGCGAAAGTGGCTGGCATTCAGGCGCCGTTGTCCCCCCACACGTTGCGACACGCTTTTGCAACGCATTTGCTAAACCATGGTGCTGACTTACGCGTCGTGCAATTGCTGCTTGGACACAGCGATTTATCGACAACACAAATTTATACCCATGTAGCGCAGCAGCGGTTGCAGCAGTTACATCAACAGCACCATCCGAGGGGCTGAACAGGTTGTGAGGTAGTTATGAAGAAGTTCTTGGTCGCATTGGCCATGGTGCCGTTGGCGTTAGCGGCGGTACCGACCACCAATAAAGGTCTTGAGGCATCCTTTGCGGAGATTGGCCTGAAAGTCAATTCGGTGGCTGACTCGCCAGTGCCGGGCTTGTTGCAGGTGTTAACAGATCATGGTTTGTTTTTTGCCAGCCAAGATGGCCGCTATTTAGTTGAAGGCCAAGTATTTGATTTGCAGAAAAAAGCCATGGTTAATGACCAAATTATGGCGTCAGTACGCAAAGCGGGCATCGATAAAATGAAAGCCAGTGCCATTGAATTCAAAGCGCCAAATGAAAAACATGTGATCACTGTGTTCACTGACACCAGCTGCGGATACTGCCGTAAGCTACACAATGAAATGCAAACCTATCTCGATGCTGGCATCACCGTGCGTTATTTAGCCTTCCCACGGGGTGGCGTACAAAGTGAAACCTTCAGCCAATTGCAATCGATTTGGTGTGCGCCGAACAAGCAAGACGCGATGACCAAAGCTAAAAGTGGTGAGTTTGTAGCCGCCTCCAGCTGCAAAAACAACGTGGCTGAGCAGTATAAGCTCGGTGCAAGTTTTGGCATTCAAGGCACTCCGGCTATTGTGTTACCCGATGGTTCCATGATCCCTGGCTATCAACCTGCCGCACAGCTGGTCGCCGCGATGGCGAGCAAAGGCCTGTAGTTCGGCGCATGAGCATCCAAAAAACGATTCAACAGCGGCCCGTGCTTGCACCGGCCGCTTTTCATTTGCCGGTGCATCCAGTGCTGCAGCGTTTGTACGCGCATCGCGGTATCGCCGCTCTGCCTGATTTAGAGCGCAGCGCTGCGCATTTGTTGCCATTTGCGCTGCTCAAAGGTATCCAGGACGCGGTCGAGTTACTGCTGGCAGCGCGGCAAGCGCAGCTGCAGATCTTCATTGTGGGTGATTTTGACGCCGATGGCGCGACCAGCACGGCAACCTTGCTGGCGGGCCTGCGCATGCTCGGTTTTGCCCATGTCGATTATTTAGTACCTAATCGCTTTGAGTATGGCTATGGCCTGACGCCTGAAATGGCGCAAGCGGCCATTGCGCGTGGCGCACAATTAATTGTCACGGTGGACAATGGCATTTCCGCCGTCGACGGCGTCGCCGTTGCTAAAGCTGCGGGCGTCAAAGTGCTGGTCACTGACCACCATTTGCCTGGGCATGAATTGCCGAATGCCGATGCTATTGTTAACCCCAATCAACCCGGTTGTGAATTCCCCAGCAAGGCGCTGGCCGGTTGTGGCGTGGCGTTTTATCTGTTGATGGCGCTGCGCGCGACCATGCGTGAACGCGGCATGTTTGCAACCGAAGGCCTGACTGAACCCAATATTGGCGACCTACTGGATTTAGTCGCGCTGGGTACGGTCGCCGATGTGGTGCCGCTGGATAAAAACAACCGCATCATGGTGCATCAAGGCTTGCAACGTATTCGCGCCGGTAAAGTGCGTCCAGGTATTCAAGCCTTGATTGACGTGGCCAATCGCAAAACCGAAAAACTGACCGCGCAAGACTTTGGCTTTGCGTTGGCGCCGCGCTTAAACGCGGCAGGGCGCTTGGATGATATGTCGATTGGCATCGCCTGTTTGTTGTCACCCGATATCAACAACGCGCGGCGTTTAGCTGCCGAGCTGGATAGTTTGAATCTTGAGCGTCGTGAAATTGAACAAGGCATGCAACAAGAAGCGATGGCGGCACTTGGCCGGTTATCGCTCAATAGTGCGCAGCTGCCGCGCTGTTTGTGTCTGTATCAAAGCGATTGGCATCAAGGGGTGATCGGCATTTTGGCTGGCCGAGTGAAAGAAGCGTGGCACAGGCCCGTGTTGGCCTTTGCCAAAGGCGATGAAGGCGAATTAAAAGGGTCGGCGCGTTCGGTGCCTGGCGTGCATATCCGTGATTTGCTGGAAGAAGTGTCGACGGCCCATCCGGGACTTATCAAAAAATTCGGCGGCCACGCGATGGCGGCAGGACTGACCGTCTACGAGCATCAGTTTGAAGCCTTTCAACAAGCGTTGTATGACATCGCCGATAGACGGATTGCCGATGAGCATTTAACGGCCGTGGTGTACAGCGATGGTGAATTGGCACCGCATGAGCTGGACATGGGCTTGGCGCAGCTGCTGCAACAAGCAGGGCCTTGGGGCCAAGCGTTTCCGGAGCCAGTGTTTCATGGCCAATTCAAGTTGGTGCAGCAGCGCCTGCTAGGCGAGAAGCACCTTAAGTTGATGCTACAAGACGCCGCCGGCAAGTTGCATGACGCCATTTGGTTTTATTGTGATGTCAAAGCCTGGCCCGATCCGCAAGTCACACACGTGACGCTGGCGTATCAGCTGGATATCAACGAGTTCCGTGAGCAGCAAAACTTGCAGTTGTTGGTGCGACACTTGCAAAAAGTTTAATCCGATGGCGATGCGCACCGCTGTTCAACCACGGTTGCATCGCCATTGTTATTCTCGCCCATGGTTCCTTTGGCAAATGCCTAGTGATATTAGCCATCTGAGTGGCTGGAAAAGGCTGCACCTTGAGCAGTTTTTTTGCTACAATCCACGCCTATTTTTTTCAGGCGTTTTGCAGAACCATGTTTGAAGTTAATCCAGTCTATAACAGTATCAAAGACTTAACCGAGCGCACCAATGTGCTTAGGGGGTATCTTTGACTACGATGGCAAGAAAGAAAAGTTAGAAGAAGTCTCCCGCGAGCTCGAAGATTCGGCCGTATGGAACAACCCAGAACGCGCCCAAGCGCTTGGTAAAGAGCGCTCAGCGCTGGAACAAATCGTTGGCACCATCGATAAACTCGACCAAGGGTTAGAAGATGTGGCCGGTTTGGTCGAGCTGGCAGTCGAAGCCGAAGACGAAGACACCTTCGTCGAAGCGCAACAAGAGCTGGCTGAGTTAGAAGCGCAGCTGGCTAAACTTGAATTCCGCCGCATGTTCTCGGGTAAAAACGACAGTAATAACTGCTACTTGGACATTCAAGCCGGCTCCGGTGGTACCGAAGCGCAAGACTGGGCCAGCATGCTGATGCGCATGTACCTGCGCTGGGGCGAGGCCAAAGGCTTTAGCCCTGAGTTGTACGAAGTCACTGATGGCGACGTCGCCGGTATTAAAGGCTGTACCATCCGCTTTGGTGGCGAATACGCTTATGGTTGGCTGCGCACCGAAACCGGCGTGCACCGCCTCGTTCGTAAGAGCCCATTTGACTCTGGCAACCGCCGCCACACCTCGTTTGCGTCGGTGTTTGTGTCACCAGAAATCGACGATGACATCGAAATCGAAATCAACCCGGCCGATCTTCGCATCGATACCTACCGTGCCTCTGGCGCCGGTGGTCAGCACGTGAACCGGACGGATTCTGCGGTGCGTATTACTCACTTGCCAACCAACATCGTGGTGCAATGTCAAAACGACCGCTCGCAACATAAAAACCGTGACAACGCCTTTAAGCAGCTGCGCGCCAAACTGTATGAGTTTGAATTGCAAAAGCAAAATGCCGAAAAACAAGCACTGGAAGACACCAAATCCGACATCGGTTGGGGCAGTCAAATCCGCTCGTATGTGCTGGATGACTCGCGCATCAAAGACTTGCGCACCGGCGTTGAAACACGCAACACCCAGTCGGTCCTTGATGGCGACTTGGATAAATTTATCGAAGCCAGCTTAAAAGCCGGTTTGTAATTTTCGCTTAAAATCAGGAACTTATTATGTCAGAGCAGAACAACCCGATTGAAGAACATCAGGACGTCAACAAACTGATCGCCGAGCGAAAACACAAGTTGGCCGCGCTGCGTGAGCAGGGCAACCCGTTCCCAAATGATTTCCGTCGCGACAGCACCAGCGATGATATCCATGCCAAGTACGACCACTTAAGCAAAGAAGAGCTGGAAGCCCAGCAAATTCGCGTCGTGGTGGCTGGTCGGATGATGCTGCGTCGGATTATGGGGAAAGCCAGTTTCACCACCATTCAAGACGTTGGCGGCAAAATTCAGTTGTATGTGGCCCGCGATAGCTTACAAGGCGATAACTACAACGAAGGTTTCAAAAAATGGGACTTAGGTGACATCGTCGGCGCGTCTGGCGTGTTATTCAAAACCCAAACTGGCGAGTTGACCGTATGGGTTGACGACATCCGTTTATTAACCAAAGCGCTGCGTCCACTGCCGGATAAATTCCACGGTTTGACTGACCAAGAAGCGTGCTACCGTCAGCGTTATTTGGATTTGATCGTCAACGAACAGTCGCGCAAAACCTTCTTAATTCGTTCAAAAACAGTTGCTTACATTCGCCAATTCTTCAACAGCAAAGGCTTCTTAGAAGTTGAAACGCCAATGCTGCAAGTGATCCCAGGCGGTGCGTCGGCGCGTCCGTTTGTCACGCATCACAATGCGCTGGATATGGCGATGTACATGCGCATTGCGCCTGAGCTGTATTTAAAACGCTTAGTGGTTGGCGGTTTTGAAAAAGTGTTCGAATTAAACCGCAACTTCCGGAACGAAGGCGTTTCGACACGGCACAACCCAGAATTCACCATGCTGGAATTCTACTGGGCCTACGCTGATTACCATGACCTGATGGATTTAACCGAAGAGTTGTTCCGCGGTCTGGCGCAGTCAGTGCTGGGTTCCACCGAAGTGCCATACCAAGGCCACACCTTTGACTTTGGTAAACCATTTGCCCGTATGTCAGTGACCGAATCAATTCTGCACTACAACCCAGAGATCAAACGCGAGCAGTTAACCACCCGCGAAGCGGTGGCGGAACTGGCGAAGTCCTTGGGCATTCAAGTGAAAAACAACTACGGCCACGGCCGTATTCTGATGGAAGTGTTCGACGAGTTGGTTGAAGCTAAGTTGCAACAACCGACCTTTATCACGGAATACCCAGCAGAAATTTCACCACTGGCACGTCGTAACGACCACAACCCAGAGATCACTGACCGCTTTGAATTCTTCATCGGCGGCCGCGAGCTGGGCAACGGCTTTAGCGAGCTGAACGACGCCGAAGACCAAGCGGAACGCTTCCGTGAGCAAGTGCGCCAAAAAGAAGCGGGCGACGATGAAGCCATGTTCTACGATGACGACTTCGTCACGGCGCTGGAACACGGCTTACCACCAACGGCAGGTCAAGGCATCGGTATCGACCGTCTAGTGATGCTGATGGCCAACGCGCCGTCGATTCGCGATGTGATCCTGTTCCCACACATGCGCCACGCGGATAAATAATTCTCGTCGATGCAATTGTGACAAAAACCGGCCTTAGTGCCGGTTTTTTTGTTTTACGCTCGTCCCGCCAACCGCCAACCGCCAACCGCCAACCGCCAACCGCCAACCGCCAACCGCCAACCGTGTCCTCGCTGATGACACCGCACACTATGACTGCATGTTTTCGCCAACAGCGTGGATGAATAATGCCAAATGCAAATAAAAACCACTTGCAAATGCAAATAATTCTCAATAAGATCCGCCGCGATAACCACAGTCGTTGCACAGGAACGTAAATCAATGGCCTTTATTAAATCGAAAAAACATTCTGTTAATCATCAACATGCGATCGCCACTGCGCTGCTGTTGGCGCTGCCTGCGGTGCACGCGGCGGAGCCGGCAAAAAAACAGCTGGCGGAAGTGCAAGTGAAAGCAACTGCAGAATCTGAAGCCGCTCCTTTTGTCGCCGAAAAAGTCAGTTCTGCCAAACAAGTTAAACCGCTGGTCGATACGCCGCAAACCATCGTCGTGGTGAAAAAAGAGTTATTCCAGCAACAACAAGCCAATACCTTGTCCGAGACGCTGCGCAACACCCCAGGCATCACTATGCTAATGGGCGAAAACGGCAACACCGCCACCGGCGATTCGATTTTTATGCGTGGTTTTGATACGCAAAACAGCATTTATGTCGATGGCATCCGCGACCTAGGCACCATTTCTCGGGATACCTTTAACACTGACCAAGTGGAAATTGCCAAAGGCCCAGCGGGGGTGGATAACGGCCGCGGCTCATCCAGCGGTTATATCAATATGAGCAGCAAATCGGCTCAAGCCGATAGTTTTATCAACGCCAACGCGACGGTTGGTTCAGGCTCGCATAAACGTGTCAGCGCCGATATCAACCAACAATTGCCAATCGATGGTGCTGCTGTGCGTATCAACATGCTGCGACAAGACAGCGGCGTCGTAGGGCGTGATGAAGTGGAAAACAACACCACCGGCCTTGCCACCTCCTTAGTGTTTGGGTTAGACAGCGCCACGCGCACCACCTTGAACTACTTGCATGTGCAACAGGACAATGTGCCGGATGGCGGTATTCCAACCATTGGCTTGGATGGCTTTTATTCGGCCACGATCGCCAGCACCTTCCCAAACAACACGGCGCCAGCATACGGTGAAGTGGATAGCAGCAACTTCTATGGCAGCACAGCCGATGTCGACCACATTGTGGCCGACATGGCAACCCTGCGCATTGAACATGACTTTGCGCCGAACGTAAAACTCCAAAACACCAGCCGCTACGGCGTGGCCAGCCAAGAGTACATTCTGACGGGCGTTAACGCAGGCTCGGCCGGCATTATCATTCCAACGGCTACTAAAAATGACCTCAGTACCTGGCAAGTCAACCGTAACCGCCAAGGCAAAGATCAACAAAACCAAATTTTGATCAACCAAACCAACTTAAACTTGCAGTTAAAGCAAGGTGATTGGCAGCACAACATTGCCTCGGGTGTGGAGTTTAGTTACGAAAGTCAGCTCAATTACACGCTGGCGTTGCCAACAGGGGTCACCCAAGTCAATGCCAATCTGTACAACCCGTCGACCAACGACACCTTTGCACTACCGGTGCGTAGCGGCGCGAAAACCGACGGTCGTACCAGCACGGCGGCGGTGTATGCGCTGGATACCATCGACCTGACGCCACAATGGCAAGTCAGCGCAGGCGTGCGGCTGGAGCATTACAACACCGACACGAACCTCATTACGGTGCAAGCGGCGGCGACCCCACAAACCATCCCTGTGGGCACTTTGCTGGGCACCGACGCCACGAAGTCGGATAACTTGCTGAGCTTTAAAACCGGCGTCACTTACAAACCAACCGACACCAGCTCGGTGTATTTAAGTTATGCCACCTCGCAATTGCCCCCAGGCGGCAGCAACTTCTCGCTGAGCACGGCAAGCAGTAACCAGAACAACCCGATGTTAGATCCACAAAAAGGATCGAATTTGGAGCTGGGTACTAAATGGCAGTTATTGGACAAAAAGTTGTTCGCCACCGCCGCCTTGTTTAATAGTGTGAACAAAAACGAACTGGTGCGTGATGACGCCAACACCTATGTGCCTGTAGGCGAAAAACGGGTGCGCGGTGCAGAGTTTGTGTTAGTGGGGTCACCGTTTGAGCATTTTGAAATTAACGCAGGCTTAGCACTGCAAGACGCCAAAATTACTCGTGGCGCTTTGTATAGCGCAGCGAAAACGGATGGCGGCGTGATCCAATGGACGCCAAAAACCACCTTTACGCTGTGGGGAACCTACAGCTGGCAGGACTTAAAAATCGGCGGCGGCGCACGTTATATGGATTCCGTCGCTCGTTCGAACACGGTCAACTTGGACGCAGCAACCAACTCCATGGTGCAAGTACCGGATTATTGGGTGGTTGATGCGATGGCGTCGTATCAAGTCACGCCAGACCTAAGTGTACAAGCTAACCTGTATAACCTGCTGGATGAAGACTATGTGCAGTCACTGAATAACGGCGGTGGTCGTTATTTCCCTGGCACGCCACGTTCGGTCAAGCTGGGTGTGAATTACAGTTTCTAAGTTCAATCATCATCGATGCGGGCAGGGCGACTTGCCCGCAGTTGTTCATGAAGGGGATAGCAATGCTATTGCATATCGAAGGGCTATTAAGCAAAAGCGAAGTGGCGCAGTGTCGACAGGCGCTTGCACAAGCACAGTGGACTGACGGCCGCGAAACTGTCGGCCCGCAAGGCGCTTTGGTGAAACACAACAAACAGTTGCCGATCGACAGCCCAGTGGGCCGCGACTTGGGGCAGTTTATTCTACAAAAGCTCTATCAACACCCGCAGTTTATGGCGGCGGCGTTGCCGCTGCGCACGGTACCGCCACTCTTTAACAGTTACGCCGGCGGCGAGCATTATGGCCTGCATGTCGATGGCGCGGTGCGGCTGTTGCCCAACAGCAATTTGAGTCTGCGCACAGACGTATCTTCCACGTTGTTTTTAACCGAACCGGATGACTACGACGGCGGTGAGCTGCAAGTGATCGACACGTACGGCGCTCATGAGATAAAACTGCCCGCTGGCGATTTGATTTTGTATCCGTCGACCAGTTTGCACCAAGTGTTACCGGTGACGCGGGGCGAGCGAGTGTGCAGCTTTTTTTGGACGCAATCCATGGTGCGAGATGCCTTCAAACGTAGCATGTTATTTGAGCTCGACGGCCACATTCAAAGTTTGCGCCAGCAAGTGGGGGACAACGCGGCAGTGCTGGGTTTAACCGGGCATTATCACAATTTATTGCGGCAATGGACTGAGATGTAAACCCCGCAAAATCAATCAATGTAACGGGCTTGCCCCCTTGGCTCGTGCTTGATGTTTGACGCCACATTGTCGAGTGCTTCAGCGCCCGCCGAACACGGTTTAAAAGTGTGGCCAATGAAACATTTGGTTAAACTTTGCCCTTTGCACCATCCGATCCGACGTAGCAAGCTGTGATGACCTATAAAAAAATCAAAGGTCGTTTAACTATGCTTGAAATTCATCGTCTCTCCAAAACGTACGCCAATGGCGTCAAAGCTCTGAATAACGTCAGTTTGTCCATTCCTAAAGGTATGTTTGGTTTACTGGGCCCCAACGGCGCCGGCAAATCCAGTTTGATGCGCACCATCGCCACCTTGCAGTCAGCAGATACTGGCACGGTGATGTTTAATGGCATTGATGTGCTGAATGACCCGAATCAACTGCGCAAAACACTGGGGTATTTACCGCAAGACTTCCAAGTGTATCCACGCATCAGCGCCTATGACTTATTGGATCATATGGCGGTGCTTAAGGGCATGAACGATAAAAAACAACGCAAAGAACAAGTCGAAGCGCTACTGGCGCACACCAACTTGTATCAACACAAAGACAAAGCCGTCAGCGGTTTTTCCGGCGGTATGCGCCAGCGTTTTGGCATCGCCCAAGCCTTGCTCGGAGATCCAAAACTGTTGATCGTCGATGAGCCGACGGCCGGCCTAGACCCAGAAGAGCGCAATCGCTTTCACAACTTGCTCGTTAGCCTTGGCGAAGAAAAAGTCATCATTTTATCCACGCATATCGTCGAGGACGTCGCGGAGTTATGTCCGCAAATGGCGGTCCTGGCGGGCGGTGAAATTCTGCTGCAAGGCAACCCGCTGCAACTGGTCGATGAACTGCAGGGGCAAATTTGGCGCAAAACCGTGTCGCAAGCGGAAGCGGCCGAGCTTGAAAGTAAACTGCCAGTGATTTCCAAACGTCTGTTTGCTGGTCGCACGGTACTGAATGTGTTTGCGATGAGCCAACCCGAAGGTTTTGACGCGGCGCCAGCCGATTTGGAAGATGTTTATTTCTCGTGTTTGCACCAGGCTCGTGCTGGCAAAGCGGCGTAAGGAGCAGTTATGTGGATGTCCTTTGCGCACTTTGAGCTGCGCTATTACCTTAAACAGCCGTCATTTTATGTCACGACACTAATTTTCTTCGCGCTGGCGTTTTTTGCAGCATCAACTGAAGTAGTAAAAATTGGTGGGGGCGCCGAGGTGCTAGAGAATGGCCCTTATGCAGTGTTTCGTACTGTGGGCACCATGTTAATTTTTGCTATGTTCTTGGTGGTGAATTTTGTCGGCTCGGCTGCTATTCGCAACCAGGCGCATGGCATGGAAGAGCTGGTGTACAGTAAACCCGTCTCTAGTTTTCATTATCAGTTAGGTCGGTTTATCGGCTCTACTGTGGTCGTGATGTTGGTCTTTATGGCCGTACCTCTGGGTAGCTTATTGGGTTCTTTAATGCCATGGGTAGACCCAATGCGCTATGGTCCTGTCGTGCTCGGTCACTATGTATCCGCATATTGGATCTTGGCGCTCCCCAGTATCTACGTGTTATCCGCGTTGTTTTTTGCTGTTGCGCATTTTTTCCGTTCTATGATGGCTTTATACCTAACGGCTGTCGTTTTGTTGATCTGTTTTGTGATGGTGGGGAATTATTTAGACACGCCTGATTTGCGGCAAATCGCAGCGCTTGGCGATCCATTTGGTTTTCTTACCTTTGGCGATTTCACCCGCTATTGGACCGTTGCTGAAAAGAACGAACGCGTGGTGGAATTCGCGGGTGTCTTGTTGCAAAACCGACTGTTATGGCTGGGGATAGGGACGCTGATTTTCTTGGCCTTTGGTGGTTTGTTCCGCGGGTTAAAATTGGCTGCGCGCCCGGCAGGTGGCAAGGCAAAAACGCAGGCGGTGCCGCAAATTAGTCTCAATGCACTGCAGCACGCCAGTCAAACCCCATCGATGTGGGCGCAGTTTTGGCTACGGACCCGCTTTGAGCTGAAACAAATCATCTTTAGCGCACCATTTTTAGTGTTGCTGCTGTTGGCATTATTTGATTTATCAGCCCCGATCTTTGACCCGCAAGGTCGTTATGA
>JACCDZ010009351.1_pt1 | contig 119781 bp, 118 predicted proteins | sample 7449551 | NCBI WGS metagenome assembly JACCDZ01 (sample SAMN15323452, study PRJNA562643) | freshwater metagenome | isolation source: river surface water | place: USA:Blue River Watershed | collected 2017-08-18
ATGGATGGTGAACGAATCGGTCTGCATTGTGATAGCCTGAGTGCAAAAGGCAGTATCTGATCATAAACCTGCGATCGCTGCAACTATTAGGCAGGTCGTTCAAAAAATGTTCGTGATCTTGCCCTGACAAAATGCCTGATGACATCTGGAACCTTTCCCCAATAGAAAAAGAAGAAAGGGCACAAATTGACTCTGATCTTTGTAGATTAGATAACAGGTATTTCATTCGCGGTGTTGCTTACTTACCAGTAAACGGAACTGATCATTGCTATGGATGGGGTATATGGGCTGAAGTGCCTCAAGAAGATTTTTTTAATTACTTAGAAAATTATGAAGAAGATAATAGTAGCAAGCCAAAATTTTCTGGCTTGGTCGCCAACGTAATACCGTCATACGAAAATACTATCGGATTAAAGCTAATGGTTCAGCTTGGGAGCGAAACGCAGCGACCAGAATTCTATTTTACTGATCCTATGCATCTATTAACTAAAGAGCAGGCTGAGGGCATCAGTATTGAAAAAGTACACAGTTTTAGCAGCAACAAAAGCTAACAAAGCCTGTCAGCAACGCTCCCTTTGGTCGCTGCTGGCAGCGTTATGTGAAAATCTAAGTTGGACATCGAAGAACACTGTGGACACCCACCGGTACACCGGTCGGAAAGCGTTGTATCCAAAACAGAGAAATGCGCACTCAACTAAGTGCGCTTTCTTTTTGTAAAGACGTTTCAAAATGGTAGTTGTGCAGATTAGGGACAAAAACGCCGAAAAACGACCAAGCGGTTTCGCAATCTATGCAGACAGACGAGCAGATTAAATCAAAGTAGAGATTAGTAGTTCAGCCAAATGCCTGTCGAGCGGCAGCAATCCCAAGCACACGTTGTTGCTTGAGCTTTTCGCAGAACTCTTGCAGCCGAGCAGCGCTGCCAATCACGCGGTAATAGGTTTTTTCCAGCCCTTCACAGTTGTGCAGCCATGCTGCGGAGTTGATTTTAAGGCGCTCAAAAATCGGTGGGATGTCACTTTTTATATAACCGCGTTTACCGGCTTTGAGTTGCCGACCTGTCCATTCAACCAGTTGAATATATTCGATTAAATTGTATGGAATATGCTCAGGGTTGTTGCTTTGATGTGAGTCACCGGCAAAGGGCAGCAACAGCGGCCCCATTGGCGAATCTTTAAAGTTTGCTCGAGTTTGAATGGATGTGAAGTCACTGTCGTCCAGAGTATCCGCCATCTTGGCGCGAATAGGGTTCAAATCCACGTATGCCATGGCTTGTAGCTCTGCGCGCTCGTCTAACAGCGCTTGGGATTTAAACCGTCCTTCCCAAAACCGGCCGGTGCAGCCGTCTTCTAAGTTAGCAATGCGTGCAATCGGCTCGTTTAGGCAACGCATAAACCAGCTTAAGTCATACAGCCTGGCTCTACGCTCTTCAATTTGCCGCTCGGCTTCAACCAGCTCTGCATCTGTTAGAACTTCATCATTGGCGTAACGTTTGGCTAAAAATGGCAATGAATACAATGCACTCCAACGTTTAATGACGTCGGTGACGTGTAAATCTAACGCTCGTTGTTTTTGAATTCGCACCACCAAGTGGTAATGATTGGACATGATGGCGTAGGCGGCGACATCGATGCAAAACAGCTGTGTGAGCTCGCTTAAACGCTTAACTATCGCGTCGCGGCGGTGGCTGAAATCTTTGTTATCAACAACACCAAACAAAAATGTGCGACGTACGCAGCGGCTGACGACATGGTAACTGGGTGTCGAGTCAACTGAAACCAAGGCTTTACGGGGTTGTGGCATAGGGCATTCCTTGACGGTCCGTGTCGAGGGGAGTTTTTACTATGGTTGCTGAAATGTTAATGTCAAGGATTGGGTGGGTGTCCAAGGATTGTCCTTGGAAAGCGTTGTATCCAAAACAGAGAAATGCGCACTTAACAAAACGACCTAACGACCTAAGCCACCCACTGTAATTTAATGTAATTCTGGTTCACAAAAAATTACAGTGGTTGTCCAATCAGAGCAATATTGTTAATGTCAAGGATTGGGTGGGTGTCCAAGGATTGGCGATAACACTATGACACAAGCAGCCAACAATATGACTGAATCCTCTTCACAAAGAGTGCTAGCAGGGTCTGCAGAATTAGCTACTAGTGTCAATCCAATGAAAGAGGCCGCAGTTGGGGCTGCATATGGTGCCGGTTCAAATTTAGGCGTTTCAGCGGGTGAAAAATTTATAAAAGAGCAAAAACAGAATTAGACGATGCTGAATAAAAGAAAAAGTTTATCTGTAATTGGAAATAGTCCAATAAAAACGGCTATCAAAAAGACAATAACGTTTACAGTTTTGATGGTTATTTCATTTATTGGCTCATACATTTTCTTTAAGCTTGCAATATATTTTGAGTTAGATTTAGACACTCCTGTCAGAGAAATGAATGGATTTTCTTGGCTAATTCTTATAGGGCTGCAGATATTTCTGTTAGTCCCTGTCCTAGTTTATTTAGGGATGTATTTTTTGATTTATATATTTGATAAGTTTGATTTGTAATTATTATTTTTTCTAAAATCCAAAGGACATCTCACCGGTGTCCTTTTTTCTACCCAAACTGTGCAAAACTACGAACACCGTGGACTCCCACCCTAGATGTACCCACCCTAAATGTAGAGAGCGTTTCTGCGCCCTCAGTAAGGTTGGAATGGACAATAAATACAAATGTTCTTAATGGTTCAGCTAAAGCGACAGAGATATTGCAATGAATAAAGTTTCAGTAAGATGCTGGGCAATTAAAAATTACAGGTCAGAGACTGAAACCCCTGATCATTTATTTATTACTTACCCAGAAGATAATAGTGGTCATGAGTTAATCACGTGCACAAATTGCGGTGAGTTGTACGCAGTTACAGTGGTTAAAGAGGTTTATATAGGTCCGCCACTTTCCACAAAAGTGAAAGGGCTAAAGTGCATAAAATGCGGTGGTCAACTGGAAGATAATTTTGCTTATTACCCAGAAACCTACTTTGCAGATGGCGAGTTGATTACCTATCAGAGAGATACGGTAATGCCTGATGACGACAAATCATTGGTAAAAGAATTTTATGGAATTTATGAGTAAGCCCGCAGTGAACACTGTGGACATATGTGGACGCTCCCCTGTAATGGAACACCGTGGACACCCACCGGCATATCGCATTGATCGAAACCGTCGCCGCGTCGTATTCGTCAGCCTGGTTCGCGCAAACTGAAGGATATTCTGATGCTACATATGAATTTTGCTGAGCGCGTGGTCATCGATACCCACGCTGCACCTTGGCTACCTAGCCCCATGCCGGGCGTCTGGCGCAAACCGTTGGCGCGGGCAGAGGCAGAACGCGGTCACGCCACCAGTCTGGTGCGTTACGACGCAGGCTCACGTTTTTCCAGCCATGCTCACCCTGGCGGTGAAGAAATCTTGGTGCTGGACGGTGTGTTCAGTGACGAGAGCGGTGATTACGGCCCGGGCAGCTATTTACGCAATCCCCCCGGTAGTTCACACGCGCCATTTAGCGAGCAGGGCTGCACCTTGTTTGTCAAACTGCATCAGTTCGCCCAAGGCGATGATGCAGTCGTACGCATCAATACCCACACCAGCGTGTGGCTGCCTGGCCACGGCGGGCTGCAGGTGATGCCGTTGCACGATTTTGCTGGTGAACATACCGCACTGGTACGTTGGCCTGCCGGTGAGCACTTTCTGCCACATCGGCATTGGGGCGGTGAAGAAATTTTGGTGTTAAGCGGCACCTTTTGTGATGAACATGGCCGCTACCCAACAGGCTGTTGGCTGCGTAGCCCCCATCACAGCCAGCATCAGCCTTTTGTCGAAGAGGACACCGTCATCTTGGTCAAAACCGGCCATTTGCCGGATTAACGTGGCTGAACGAGGTTTAAACAACGGCTGTGCTGCTACGCACAGCCGCATCGTTATTCAATATCAAACAACTCCACATCAAAAATCAGCACAGAACCGGCAGGGATTTTACCGATACTGCGATTGCCATAACCTAATGCCGCTGGGATAAACAACCGCAGTTTGTCGCCGACTGCCATCAGCTGCAGGCCTTCGGTCCAGCCGGCGATCACCTGATTTAAGCCAAAACTAATGGTTTCGCCGCGCTCCACCGACGAGTCAAACACAGTGCCATTGATCAACTGACCGTGGTAATGCACGCGCACAATGTCATGCACTTTGGGCATTTTGCCACCGGGGCCTTTCTGCAGCACTTCGTACTGCAAGCCTGAATCGGTGGTGATCACGCCCTCACGCTTGGCATTGTCGTCTAAAAAATGGGCGCCTTGTTCTTGATTGATCATCGCCGTTTTTTGGTTTTTTAGCCGCAGGTAAAAATAAAACAGCACAAAAAAAAGTAGGGTAAACAGTAAAGCCGAACTCATGGTTATCCATCTGGTTTACAGGAAAAACAACATCTTATGAAGAATCTGTCGTGCGGTCAAAGGTCAAACCCGAAATTCACACACAACCTTGGTCGAAGTAAACAGCACCGACGTAGACAAGGCGTTACCCGCTTGTAAACATGGTTATGCGGCCATAGATCTGTCGTATCTATCAACACGGAGGAATTTTTGATGTTCAAACAGGTGCTTGCTTCAGTAGGGATTGGCGCGTGCAAAATAGACACACAACTGCACAGCAATCAGTGTCAACCTGGTGGCACACTCAAAGGCCAAATCGTCATCTGCGGTGGCGCGGTGGCGCAACAGATCAACGGCTTTGAACTGGCGCTGATGACCCGCGTCAAAGTCAGCACCGACAATGGCGACCATTATCAAAACCTCTGCTTACAGCGTTTTCGCTTGGCCGATGCCATGGAGGTGCAGGCCGGTGCACAGCACCAAGTGCCATTTGAACTGCGGTTGACCGATGAACTCCCCATCACGCATTTACCGCACCACACGGTCGGTAAAGTCTGTCTATCCACCGAAGCCAATATCGACATGGCACTCGACCCATCAGACCAAGATGGACTGCGCATTGATGCATCACCCTTGGTACTTGGCTGCATCGACGCGATGTTAGGCTTGGGCTATCACTTACAAAAAGTGGACGTGGAAAAAGGCTATTTGCAAGTGGCGGGGAAACGCAGCAAAACCGGTTGCTACCAAGAGTTTGAATTTAGACCGCGGCAGTGGCTGTCGGGCATCAAAGAAGTGGAATTGAGCTTTTTGCCCGATGCTGGTGAGGTCATTCTGTTGGCCGAAGTCGACCGCAGCTTCCGCGGCGACAGTTACCGCTCTGTGCGCTTCTCACCCAACGCCAGTGGCGCGCAGATCCAGCAGGCACTGCGTCAACTGTTGGCCTAAGGGCAGCTGACCTTTACAACTGATCTGTGCAAAGCGGCAGCCGAGTGGTAACGAGCGGCTGCCGTTTTCATTTGTACGCAGAGGGCGATGTCAAATCAGACCGCTGTCGTGTCGTTGCCGTGTTTGTGGCGCGCTAAGAGCCCCGTGACCAGCAGGTATTGCGCGATATAGTAGGTCAGCATAATAGCGCTGCCTGCGCCGGCGATCGGTTGCCAGAATTTATTCAGGCCAATCAATGCATCCGACACAATAAAAAACAACGCTCCCAGTTTCAGCGCACCATTGCTGGGCTGTGCATGCCATGTTGCCACGGACATCGCCAAAATAACCCCGATATACACCAGCACGGGCAACGCCAAGGCACCCAGTTGTGGCCACATCAGTGACAAGACCACGCCGGCAAAGCCGGCATAAGGCAGCAGCAACCATGGGCGTAAGGCCTGAAAGGGTCGCAGCGCCATGATATAGCCCAGATGGCCGACTAAAAACGCAGCCAAACCAAACACAAACAAGCGCTGGCCATCCCACGCCAACAGCACGTCACCGAGCATGCCAAAACTCAAACCAACGGCTAACCATCGCCAACTGACCGGCACCACCTGCTCGCGTCGCGCCAACAGCCACAACTGGCTGGCCAACAGCAACAGCGGCACAATTTTCACTAGAAAACTGCCTGTAAATTCACCGCTGGCCGCCAATCCGATATACAGCGCGGCACAGAGCGAATAGAGCCATGGCAACCAAGTGGGCATAGTCGGTCATTCCAAACAGCAGAAGTTGAGACCATGGTGACCCGAATTCTGACTACAAGTCAAGTTTGTGAGCTGCGCAGCCACAACCTTGGCGTTACACCACCTTACATGTCGTCTTGCTGCTGCGCCTGTGCGGCCAAATAATCAATGCGCTGAGCACCGACGTAACACAACACTTTGACAGCGTAACCATACAATAACGTGATTAACGCCACCCCTAACGAAGGACCAAAGGAGTATGCAAAATTTTCAGCATTGATTTGATTGGCAACGGCAATGAATCCGATCAAGGTGCCAAAAATGCCCATCAGCAAAGCAGACTGGCCGCAAACATTGAGCCAATGCTGGCACTGCTGGTACTCATGGGCTTGGCGTAAGCGTCGTGAACCTAACAAAATCGCCAACGTCTGTTTAAAGATCTGCTGCGAGCAACTGCCTGTGGCAAACAAAATCGCCGGCACTACCACCAAGGCTAATGACGGTAAATCCACAAACATACTGCTGTCGCGGCTTTGCGAGCTTAATAACATGGTCCAGACGCTAACTCCGATAAAAAACACCACACTTAATAAAAACATCAACCACTCTCCTTGGGTTTGCTGAATGAAATGCCAACAGGTAGCGCAGGTTTGCCGACGGTACCACCAGCGCGCTTGTGCCGCGTGTTGGCGTCGACGTTCACTAAATTCTTGCTGCAAGTCGCCCAAGATAGGCTCTTGCAAGTGATGTGGTAACACCCACTCCAGCAGCAGCTGACACAATACCGGTGGCATATCGTCGGGTGAAATCGGTGCCGAAGGTGGCGGGGTAAAATCCATTTTGCTCACAGTCCCTCCGCTATTTGTACATCACGCCACAACATATCGAAGGCTTGTTTGCTGCGCTTGAGCGCCGCACAGCCTTCGGCATTGACGGCAAAATACTTTTTCGCTCGGCCACCCCGTTCGGCGGTAGCTCCGCCAAGCCGCGTGGACAACAAGCCTTTTTGCTCCAACCGTTCCAAGGTGGTGTATAGGGCGCCGATGCTGAGTTCCCGTCCAGTGGCTTCATGCAAATACTGTTTGATTTCAGTACCGTAGGCATTTTCACCAAGCTGCAAGATCGTCAGCAGCAGCATATGCTCCAGCTCACCGATAAACTTATCCTGTGCCATGCGTTTGTCCCTAATTAATAACATCTACAATGTAGAATATATGTCGAGTTGTGTAAAGACTGCGCAACTGAAAGCCAACCCGCTGCTGGTAGGAGTTGCTCAAAACCGCAGATTCAGCGTTTAATGGCCAAATGTAAGCGCTTACTTATGGTGATTTTCATGTCGATGTCGAAATCCTGCGTGATGCTGCTGGCCATGGCGCTCCTGGCCAGTACCAATAGCAATGCGGGCCACTGCGTTGTTGCCCCTGCCAGCGCCTCACCACACACATCAACGCCAAACACCGCAGCCAGCTCGGTCCGGCTGATCGACAAACAACGTTACCAACAGCAACTGGAAGGATTTTGGCTGGGATTAAGCATCGCTAATTGGACCGGTTTAGTCACCGAAATGGACAAAATTGGTGGCCAAGGCCCAGCGGGTCAATTCTACCGCCGCGACGATTGGGGCAAGCCGGATCAACCCAGTATTTGGGGTCAAGGCGTGCCCAGTGACTTGTCAACAACCATCGATTGGGTGGTGCAAGGCTCAACCGGCGTGTGGGGCTCGGACGATGACAGCGACATTGAATACATCTACCTTGAGGCCATGGCCCAAAGCGCCTCGCCGCTGTTAACGGCGGCGCAAATTCGCAACGCTTGGCTTGCGCATATCTACCGCGACCAGGACACGCCGCATCGCACCAAGGATGGCAAACCGGAAAACTTCTTGTGGGTGTCGAATCAGCAAGCGTTTGATTTAATGCAACAAGGCATGCTGCCGCCGCTGACAGGGATGCTGCCATGGAACCCGCATTACGACATGATTGATGCTCAGCTCACCACCGAGTTGTTTGGCGCCTTGGCGCCAAGTCGCCCCGACATCGCACTGCAGCTGGCCTATTTACCGATCCGTACCACAGCGTCAGCTGAGGCTGCCGACATCGCCCAGTTTTATGTGGTGTTGCATGCGCTGGCAGCCACCGTCGATTTAACGCAACCGCTCAAACCCCAAGTACTGGCGATGGCCACAACAGCGCGTCAGTATCTGCCGCCTGATCAATACCCGGCGCGTATGTTTGATTTTGTGATGAGCCGCTATCTGGCCGGTGACAGCTGGGAGCAAGCGCGTGATGCGGTGTATCAACGCTATCAAGTGCAGATGCAGGATAACTATCGACTCAGCGCCCGTCAGCTGTATTGCAACGGTTGTTTTGCCGCCGGCATTAACTTTGCGTCCAGCCTTATCAGCTTGCTGTATGGCGCCGGTGACATGCAGCAGACTATCCAAATTGCCACCTTGGCCGGTTGGGATTCCGATAACCCAGCCGCCACCTGGGGTGGTTGGTATGGCTTGATGTTAGGCCGTGATGGCGTCGAGCGCAGCTTTGGCCAGCGTTTCGCCACGCGTTTTAACATCCATCGGACGCGCAAAGGCTTTGACAGCGCAGACAGACCCAGTGGTATCGATGATTTTTCAGCCATGGCCCGTCGTGGGGTAGCCATCATCGACCGCGTAGTTGCACAGCAGATGCAAGGCAAAGCCAGTCCACAGTGCTGGCATATTCCTGCACAAGCGCCACTTGCCACGCCAACATTGTGATGAAAGGTTCATAAAGGTTGTTATTTGTACAGCTTACATTCAGCTTCAAACGCGCAACTTGATACAACTGCGCAACCAAAAAGCCACAACTTGAAACGCTGCAGCCTTAGTGCTGCAACAGGTTTGAGCAGTTTATACTTCAGGTTTACTTAAGAATACTCTGTTATACTCGAGCAACTTACGTGTCAGTCGAGTGCGCGTAAGAGACCAATAATGCTGTATGGAAAAATAATGGTAGAGGTGTGCAATGCGGTTCACTAAGTCCCTATTTACGATTGCGATAGTCTCCACGCTGACCGCCTGTGGCGGCGGATCAACCGACTCCACAGCCCCGGTGACCACACCGGTCGGTACAACACCCACCACACCCCCAACCGTGAGCACCAGCGGTGTCATCACTGGGTTTGGTAGCGTGGTGGTCAATGGTGTGCACTACAGCACCAACAGCACGTCGGTCAGCACCGACGATAAAGACAGCGCGGCAGAATCCGATCTCGCCGTCGGTATGGTGGTGGATGTTAGCGGCACCCTTAGCAGCGACGGTAAAACCGGCACGGCCAGCAGCGTCAAATACAGCGCACATGTGGAAGGCCCTGTCACCTTGATTGACCTCGCCGCCAAACAACTGACGGTGCTGAATCAAACCATCGATTTTGACGATGTGACAGTATTTGACGGGGTCACCGCCGATACCCTCAAAGTCAACGACCGTGTTGAGATCAGCGGCTACTTCAAAAGCCCAGGCCAGTTTTACGCCAGCCGCGTAGAACTCGACAGCAAACCGGCGCAAGCGTTAAAAGTGTTTGGCGCCGTGGCAGAGCTAAACACCACCAATCAAACCTTTAAGATTGGCTCGCAACTGGTCGATTATTCAAAAGCACGGCTGGATGATTTTGGCACAAGCCAACTGGCCAACGGCCAAACGGTCAAGGTCAAAGGCACCAGCATCGATGCCATCAGCAAAGCATTACTTGCCAGCGAAATTGATCTAAAAACCAAACCCAGCACCACCTCGGATAAACTGCGTACCGAAGGCACGGTCAGCAACCTGATTGCCGATACTTCGTTTGAACTGGCTGGGGTGAAAATTCTGTTCAGTAGCAGCACCAGCTATGACAATGGCGTTAAAGCGGATCTGGTCAACGGCGCCAAAGTCAAAGTGCAAGCCAGCAGCAGTGCCGAGGGTTGGAAAGCCGATAAAGTGATCTTCCTCAAAGCGGTTGTCAGCAAAGCCGAAGGCAAAGTGACGGCCGTCAGCACTACCGACAAAACCTTTAGCCTCGGCGGTGAAACCTATCTAGTCACCGAGCAAACGGTGCTGAAAGACGACTCGAGCCGCAAGGTGCGTTTCTTCGATTTAGCCTCATTAGCCGTCAATGATTATCTCGAAGTGGTGGCATTCAAAAATACCCAAGGCCAACTGGTGGCGTTAAAAGTCGAACGTGAAGATGGGGTCAGCAGCGATGGTTATATCGAGTTTAAAGGCTTACCCAGCGCGATTGCCGCCGATGCGTTTACCTTGTTTGGCAAAAAAATCACCATCGATGGCAACACCGTGTATTTAAATGGCCGCAACGTATTAACCGTCAAAGCCTTTTTTGCCCTGTTAAAAACCACCACCATCGTCGAAGTGAAAGCCAAAGTGGTCGGCAATGATCTGATCGCGGTGCGCATCAAACTGGAAGACGGTACAGGCGGTAACGATGGCGCGATTGAAACCGAGTTTAAAGGGATCGTTAGCGACAAAGGCGCCGACTTCATCCTGGTCGGTGGCAAGAAAGTACTGTTGACCAATACCACGAAACTGCGCATTGGCAAAAAGACTGACTATACCGTAAGCAGCTTTTTAGCGGAGTTAAAAACCGGCGTGCGGGTTGAAGTGGAAGGCACAGTGGATGTGGCGGCTGGGGCTATCTCGGCACGCTCAGTGTCAACCGATGACTAACAACCGGCTGTAACATGATCAAGCCAGTGCCTATGCACTGGCTTTTTTATGCCCATAACACCAAAACGGCAGCCACCACGATACAAGCAAGACCGGTCAAATCCTGTGCCTTTAGTTTTTCCTTTAACCAAAACACCGAAATCAAAATGGTAAACAGCACTTCAATTTGACCCAAGGTTTTGACCAACGGCACACTTTGTAAACTCATCGCTGTAAACCAGCCCAACGAGCCGATACAACTGGCCACACTGGTGATCAACACCAAACGCGGTTGCTTGGCAAGCGCCAGTAAGGTTTGTGGCGCGCGCAGTGCTAAATACCCCAGCAACACCAGAGTTTGCAGCGAGATCACCGACAGCAGCACCCAGGCGGCACCAAACGGATAGGGTAAACCCAGACTCAAACTGGCTTCTCGCACCCACAACGAGGTCAGAGCAAAACTTAACCCTGAGCCGGCGCCGTAGCATAAAGTCCGACCGTCAATGTCCTTGAACGAGCGCAAGCCACTTAATAAGAACACCGCGAACGCGCCAATCACCACGCCCAACCAGCCCAACGGGCTTAAGCTGGACGCAAAAAACAACACCCCCAAAATCGCGGCAAAAATAGCTTCGCTTTTGGCAAGACCAGCGCCAATCGCATAGTTATTCACCGTGAATACTTTGACCATCAAGCCGGTGGCGATAATTTGCATCAGCGCCGCGGCCACTACGTAACCGACAAAAGGCAATGGGATAGCGGCAAGGGGCGGTGGTGCAGTGCCAAAGTGATACAACAAGGTTAAATACAACGCTGCTAACGGCGCGCCAAACAAAAAACGGGCGAGGGTGACACCAAGCACAGGGACCGTGTGACTGAGCTGCTTTTGAAAGGCGTTGCGAAACGCCTGCATAAACGCGGCTAATACAGTGAAGAATACCCAGGTCATCTGTCGCTCCAACAACACAGGGAGCCTAATGCTCCCTGTGGATCTGAGGGTTACTGTATCATGCAGCCGTATGGATGTCTGATTAATTTACAGCCTGCCGCGGCACCTGAAGGGGCGCAGCGTGTTCAATTATTCAGGCTCTTGCCCGGACAACTGCGCTATCAGATTAAACAGTTCACGGTACATCTCGGCATTGGTGATTTTAATCTGCTCGCTGGATTGTGACCCGGTTTCGCCGGTGACTTGTTCTTGGCGCACCAAACGGATCTCCACCTGAGTGCCGCCTGATACTTCTTCGACAAACACCGACGCTTGTGTCACTTGCTGCACCGTCACCGATGTCACCACTTGGCTGATGGGGCTGTTATTGGCAACCGCACTGCGCGCTGCAACAAATCCCGCTTTGGCATCGCTGGTTTGAATGGAGTAACCCGAGGTGACCAACGCCTTGATCACTTTCGGAAACAAGTCCTCGGCATCCACATCATAAACGCGGCTATACACATCAGGGGCGGTGTCGACTTGCTCGACGGCTTCTTCACTGGACGCGCAGCCGGTCAAACCCGTAACAAGCGGAAACAACAGGGTGGTTAAGATCAAATATTGGCGCATCATTCACACTCATTCAAAAACTGTTGGCACCTATCACCGGGTGCGGACCTAAGTTTAGCGGGCGTCCAACGGACGCACTGCCAAGGCGCCGACTTCGACCGTGCTAATCACCACGCGTTGCAGTGGTGTGAAGGCGACGCCGGCAGATTCTGCCCGAACCTGCCAACGGACGCCACTATATTGCACGTAAGGATTCTGTGTCATGTCAAAATCTGCCGGTAACTGCAATTCCACGCCGATCAGATCAGACACCTGAGCGTTGCCAGGCGTTTTTTGTAACAAGGCGCGCATCGGCCGCCAAATCAACACGGCAAACACCCCTGTCAACAGCGCCAGCAAGGTGATTAATAGCGCCCAATTGCCGTCAATCACCCCCAACTGCAATAACAACGCGGTGCTCAAACTGGCCAAACTAAAGGCCAACAGCACCTCTAACACCCCGGATGCCACGAAGGGCACAACCGCCAGCACCAGCAAGCCCAAGGTGGCTAAGATGACAATCGGCGACCAGCTCATGACGATGCCTGCGCTTTGTTCATGGCGGTAACAATCGCCATCGCTTCCGCCACTGTGTTGGCCGTACCCGATTTCTCATTGTCCATCAACACCACTGTCGACTCACGAGCGATGGCTTTCTTCGCCGCGATGGCCTCGGTAGCTAAATCCAATTGAACCGCCGCTTGACCTTCGGCACTGTTGGCAGCTTCGCCAATAGTTTTTAAGGCATTCGCTCTGGCCGCAGCGACTAATTCAATCGAGCGCGCTTCGCCTTCGGCTTTTAACACTTGTTGTTCGCGCTGCGCTTCGGCGGCTAACACCGTGGCTTGTTTTTCACCTTCGGCTAAGTTGATGGCCGCTTGGCGCTTGCCTTCCGAATCCAAAATCGCGGCGCGTTTTTCCCGCTCAGCACGCATTTGTTTTTCCATCGCATCCAACACCGAAGCCGGTGGCTGAATATCGCGAATTTCATACCGCATCACTTGCACGCCCCAAGCCGCTGACGCTTGGTTGATCGCATCGATGATCCGGGCATTTAAGGTGTCACGCTCTTCAAAGGTACGGTCTAGTTCCAACTTACCAATCTCAGAACGCATCGAGGTTTGCGCCAGTTGGATCACCGCATATTCATAGTTTTCAATGCCATAGGCGGCTTTGTAAGGTTCCAACACCTTGTAATACAACACGCCATCGATGGTCAGGCTGATATTGTCACGGGTGATGGCCACTTGGCTTGGAATATCAATCGCATCTTCCTTTAACGACAAGCGGTAAGCGATACGATCGATAAAGGGCACCACAAACTGCATGCCCGCAGTTAAGGTGTCATTGTATTTTCCCAAACGTTCCACTAAATAGGTGGTGTTTTGCGGCACGATCACCACCGTTTTGCCGATGATCACTAACAATACAACTAATAAAATAGCGGGGACTATATATTCCTGTGGCATCTGAAAACATCCTTTGTGACTGATTTATATACTGTTACTATGACGGTCAGCACGTTGAATTACAATCAAGCATGAACATTTGTACCGGCACAACCGGCTAAAAGTGCTGCGCCGTTAACCGATGGTTCAGAAAAAAACCACAACACTGCGATCACTATGCTCACAAGGAAGGAAATCGTATGAATGTGTCCCGCTTCACTCTGACAGCCACACTGCTGACCCTAGTCGCCGCCTGCACGAAAGCGCCAGAAGCAGTCGATGTGCCGCAACCGACAGTGCCCACCGAGACCCGCGAAGATGTCAGCGTCGATGATAACAACCAAGGCGGCACCCCGGTCACTATCCACGCCCGAATCCAATACAGCGCCGACACCACTGCGCCAGAGCTCAGCTACAGCCGTAAACTTGAGACGGCGTTTTATCTGGAAACGGATGCCATTCGGTATGATGAAGGCGGCACCGTCAGTTACACCATGGCGGATGGCAGTCGGGTACAAGGTAGCTTAAAAGCGCAAGGCAACGCCCATATTGTCAGCGACGATAGCAGCATGAATGAGTTGTATCAGATGCAAGGCGATTGGCCTGAACTGATCACCCCAACCCAAGGCATGTTTCGAATTAAACAGGTGGCGCCATCGCATATCGGTCAAGGCATGGAAGTTACCTTAGAGCTGGAAGTGCCAGTCAAAGGCAGCAAAAAAGCTGTGCTGCAAAGCAAAGATGCCAGCGTCGAAAACAACGAGACCCAATTCTCTACGCCAGCCGAATGCCGCAAGGTGAATGACAATGAAGACCTGTGCAACATCACCTTCACCATCGATGCCGTGCCAACGGAGGCGCAAGATGCCATCGGTGAACAATTGCTGAGTAACGCCAAAGAGCTGTATAGCCGCCAGGGTAAAATCGCCCCAGACAACAGCATGATCATCTATAGCAGCTTAGTGCCTGTCTACGGGTCGACCACATCACAACAAGGTGAACATTTTGTCACCGAACTGGACCAAAGTTATCAGGTTAACAACAACGGTACGCAGATGGCGCAACACCTCAAAGTCGTGGCATGGAGTACGGCACGCGGTGATCTGAATGAACCCGCAGCCGCCAAAGCCATGACGGAATAACCATTGGCTGGCTATAATGCCGATTTTGGCGTTGAAGGAGTATCCACATGCAACATGAGGTGGTGATTGAAGAGCTGCGCGAAGGCACCGGCAAAGCCGCCAAACGAGGCGCGTTGATCACGGCGCATTATCGTGGTTATTTAGCCGACGGCAGCGAGTTTGATTCATCGCATAAACACGGCCAGCCATTTCAGACCGTGCTGAGCAATGGCCGGGTGATTCAAGGTTGGATTTTAGGGCTGCAAGGGATGAAAGAAGGTGGCCTACGCCGTATTCAGGTTCCTGCCGCCCTCGCGTATGGCGAGCGTCAAGTGGGAACCATGATCCCGCCACACAGCGACCTAACCTTTGACATTGAATTGCTTGAAGTGTTAACGCGCGACTAAGTCGCGCGTCACTCCGAGTGATTGCTTAGGCGGGTTGGCTAAAAATTACCAACACCCCGCTCCAATCCAAGCCGTAACTGCCCCCTTGCAGCGGGGCAATTTCAACACCGGTATACAAGGCCAAAAATGGAATCCCGGCCGCCACGACCAAATCACGCACCACCGATGCTTCTTCGACGTCGCTGCCGCTAATCACCGACATACGGCCACCACAATCAAAATAGATTGCAAACCGCCCGACCTGACCCGCCGTTTTCAGTTCTGCTAATAACCGCACCGTGTTGTCATAGGCCGATTGCACCATCAGCTGCGGATCACGCTGCATCAGCATCACCTGTTGGCCTTTGACAAAATCAGGCTCAAACAACACCACCGCTTCATCGCCGGGCAACACGCCACTGAGCAGCCGAGTGACCAGCTGCTGCTCGTTAGGGTCTTCCGACAAAGGCCGGGCGATGGAAATTTTGGTCACCGGCAAAGGCCCACCGGCCGGGTCTAGCTGTAAATAGCGCCACGAGGTGTCGCCAGTCAGTTGGTCCAGCAGCGCGACTATCGGTTGATTGTCTAACGAATACAGATATTGGCCGAACACATCGGTCACGGTGTAGCGTTTCTCAGTCATCGGCACGCAGCCGTGCATGATGCAACTGAATACTTGAAAATCACCGGCAAATTGCAACACGCTGGCACTGTGGCGGCTGACCGCATCCCCGGTAAATTGCCAGGTCAAATTAAACTGCCCATCCCCCAGCACGCCTGCACCAAACAACGGAAGTGTTCGCAAACGTTGGTGATGGGCCCCTGCGATCAGCGGCCCTGATGGGATCAACACCGGTGGTTGCGTCGCTGTCGCGGCAAAACGCACGGAATCGTAAAACATCAACAAACAGCGACCATCATCGAGGCTTGGCAGCTGCCCTGCTAACACTTCACCGGCTAATAACGGATCACGATAGATTTCATGGCTGGTGGCGAGTTGCCATTCCCAATCATCCCCCGTCATCAGCACCACGGCGGCACAAGGCCCTTGGATCACCGTCTGCTGTGCATGCGCCATGCCCATCGCCGATCCACCGACAATAGGCACCCATTCGCCTAGGTGTTGCCGTAACCCTGCATAAAAGCCATGCGCGTCGACCTCGGCGTTGCAAAAAGCCAACGCCAACCGCGGAACTTGTGACGACGAAAGTTGTTGAAGTGCGTGAGTCACCGCTTGCACGCCGGCTTGGAAAGCCTGTGCGGCGGTACTTGTGCCGATTGAAACCTGCATCCGATCCCTGATGAACGACAAAAAAGAACCAACATTGTACCGGAATTCGCTTAAAAAGCAGCCAGTTATAGAAAAATCGACCAAAAAAAATAGCATGGCGCGAACCACTCTTGCGACCAGCAGCGCACAAAAATTCCTCATCAGTCCAGTTTTGTTCCGAAAAATGCGCTATATCAAAGAAGCGATTGCCAGATGCATCGCTGATGAAAAGGATTTCGTATGCCCAGTCTTCAACGTTGCTGGTTGGTGGATGACAGTCCGACCGTTCGTCAGGTGTTAAGCGCCTTGCTCAACGAACTCGCACCAACCTGGCAGGTCTTGGATTTTTCCAATGCCACCGATCTGTTGACGCAGCTGGAATCTAGCGCCGCCCCCGACTTTATCTTGATCGATCTGAATATGGGCGGCATGGACGGTATCGAACTGTTGCGTCATTTGGCCGCGCGGCGATGCCGCAGCCAACTGGTGATTTGCAGTGGCGCCCCCGTCCGTGTGTTGCAGTCGGTTGGCGAATTATGCCGCACCCTACAACTGCCCCTGCTAGGCACCTTGCTAAAACCTGTGACAAAACAAGCCGTCAGCGATTTAGTCCGTCTGGCCAACACCCCCGCCGTCAGCGAGCACGTGCGCTTGGCACAGCCACCATTGCAAGTGCATGAAGTGTTGCGGGCGTTGCAACAGCACCAATTTTATCCTGTGTATCAACCCATCATCGAATTACGCAATAACACCTTACGGGGTTTTGAAGTGCTTTCCCGTTGCCGCCATCCCAGTCGCGGTTTGGTTCCGCCCGATGAATTTATTAGTAGTTTAGAAAAGTATGGTCTCATCCAACTGCACACCTTTGACAATCTGGAGATGGCCTTACGTGACCTGCAAGGTTGGTTGGATCAAGGGTTGGATTTGGAGTTATCCGTCAACCTGTCACCGCAAATGCTCGACGACCTAACACTGCCAGAACAATTTTGCCGCTTACTAGATAGCTACCACATTCCTTATCACCGATTGCATTTGGAGGTAACAGAGAGTAGTTGTGCCGGCACCATGGCCACGCGGCTTGATATCTTAAATCGGTTGGTCCTTCGAGGTTTTCACTTGTCGATCGATGACTTCGGCACGTCATTTTCATCGTTAGAGCGTTTGCAAGAATTGCCGTTTGATACGGTCAAATTAGACAAAGGCTACATCCAACGAGCACTGACCGATGAAGCCTGTCGCGCCAGTGTCGAATCCACGCTGATGATGGCGCGGCGGCTCGATATGCGAATTGTGGCAGAAGGCATTGAAACCGTTGCGGGTTGGAACATGATCCACAATGCCGGATGCGACATGTGCCAAGGCTTTTACGTTGCTGCACCCATGCAGGCCGCCCAAGTATTACCTTGGTGTCAGCAATGGCAACAACATTACCACTAGCCCAATACTACTAGCGCAATGTGCGCTGACGCAGACGGGCCATGCCGTCTGCATCAGCGTAACGGCTTAGCGTGCCGCCAAGGCACACTCAATGGCCGCCACGACGGCAGCCACTTGTGCCGCATTACATTCAGCAGGGCTGGTACGAGGGCTGTCTGGGTACACTTCGGTGGTCGTGACAAACCGCGCCTCGGTCATACCACCACACAAAAACAACGACCGTTTCGGATAATTCACCACGCCAAACTGCTGCAGTGGCTCGCCAATCAAGCAGCCATGGTCATCGGCAGGTGCAATATGGGTCACCTTGGCGACCGCCTCGATGATCACGCGTTGGAATTCAGCTTCCGGTCGCTCGGTGTCGCCCACTAAATAAAATCCATCCGGAATATTCCAGTTATTATTCACCGTACCATCACGGGAGGCTTTGGCTGGGCGAAATTCACTGTTATCGCTGTCGGTGGTTTCGTGTAAATCGATATGCATCAACACGCCCGCACACTCGCCAGCATGCTGCTGCACGCAGTGATACGCCAACCGTGATTCTGGTGCATCGCTGTCGGCCTTAAAGGAGCGGTTCGGATCAATCGCCGCAGGGTTCCAACGATTGATGGTTTCATAGCCCCACGGGCTGATACAAGGCAGCACCAACAGATTGATATCATCCCGCTGCATATAGGTACTCAGGTTGTCAGCAATAAACTGCAACGCGCCTTGCACACCACTAGTTTCGTAGCCGTGCACCCCACCGGTCACCAACAGCATCGGTGCATTGGCTCGCCACGTGCGGTTTCGCACCGCAAACAGCGGATACGATGGCAAGCCGAAGGCACTGTGATCCAATTCGCCATACTGCAGCAATTCAGCCAAGGCCAACGCCGGCTGTGCCATGATGGCCTGCAGCGGCGTCACGACCTCCGTGTGGTAAGAACGCTTGACCTGCTGCTGGCTAAACCACAAGGCGCGCTCCGCATCGCCCCAGGGCTGACCCAAAGTGCCAATAGCATATTGTGGATGAGTGGACATAACAGTCTCCTTGTGGTGTGGCATCAACGTCTTCAGCACGAGGACAGCCTCATGCTGGCATGGCGGCGCAGGGCAGTTCTGTCAGCGCGCCGGCATCGCGGCGCACTATAGCCGATCAACGTGGCTTAGCAACAGCGCTTGATGCCATTCCATTTGCGTTCTTGTTCGCGTTGGAAAAAGGTTTTGCGATCCAATGGCGCTTCGCCAGGGTGACAGCAGGCATGATGACGAACATAACGCTCATAGGCATCATCACCGGACAACTGACGCAACAATGCCCAGAAGGTCTTGAGGAATTTCATAGCTTATCCTTTTTCAGCCAGCAATTGGCTGGCTTGATACGGCGCTTCTGTCGACGGTAACACCGGCAAACCACGGCGCGACCGATAGGCCAGGCGCACCATATCGCCGACCACCAAGTACAGCAACACGACAAACAGCATGGCTAAATACGCATCCAGCTGTTGGTTAAAAATCAATTGCGGTGCCACCGCGGCTTTTTCACTGCTGAGCAGCCCCGCATCCAGCTTGGCCTGTAAATCATTGGCGGCCGCAAAAAAACCAACTCGCGGATCTGCGCTGGTCAATTTTTGAAAGACGGCAGTGCTGGTTAATATCAGCAACCACAACAACGGCGCGGCAGTCACCCACAGATAACGCCAGCGGCCAGTTTTGAGGATGATCGAGGTTGCGACCGTTAATGCAATCGCCGCCAGCAGTTGGTTGGAGATGCCAAATAACGGCCACAAGATATTGACCCCGCCGTTGGGGTCAATCACGCCGATGTACAAGAAATATCCCCAACCGGCGACCACGATGCATGACGTTAACACCACCGACGGATACCAGCTGGTCTGCCCTAATTTCGGAATAAAATTACCCAACATGTCTTGCAGCATAAAGCGGCCAACGCGAGTGCCTGCATCTAAGGTGGTTAAAATAAACACCGCTTCAAACATGATGGCAAAGTGGTACCACATGGCCAGTAAATGTTCACCAAAGGCCGAGGCAAAAATGCTGGCCATGCCCACCGCCAGCGACGGAGCGCCCCCTGTGCGTGCAAACAAGGTCGCTTCGCCCATGGCACTGGCCAAACTATTCATTTGCTCCACCGTCACGGGGAAGCCCCAGCTAGTAATGGTCGCCACCGCCGTGGCAGGGTCTGCACCGACAATGCCTGCAGGACTGTTGATGGCAAAATACACCCCGGGGTCCAGCACGCAGGCCGCTAGCAGTGCCATCACTGCGACAAAGGATTCCAACGCCATACCACCGTAGCCGATCATGCGAATATCACGTTCGTTCGTCAGCAGTTTGGGGGTGGTGCCTGACGAGATCAGTGAATGAAAGCCCGAAATAGCGCCACAAGCGATGGTGATAAAAACAAACGGGAACAAAGAACCAGCAAAGATCGGCCCGGTGCCGTCAATAAACTTGGTCAGCGCCGGCATTTTTACCTCAGGTTGTAAAATGACGATCGCCAATGCCAGTAGCACCACAGTGCCTAGCTTCATATAAGTGGATAAATAATCGCGGGGGGCCAGCAACAACCAGACCGGCAAAATAGCCGCTAACAGGCCATAGCCAATCACCGCAAACGCCAGCGGTACGCCGGAGTGGTTAAAATACTCGCGCAGCCCCGCTTGCTGATCGAGCCAGCCACCACCGCCGACTGACAATAACAACAGCACCACGCCCAACAATGAGGCTTCAAGCACATGGCCAGGACGCAGATACCGCATGTACAGGCCGATAAAAATCGCAATTGGGATAGTGGCTGCGACGGTCGACGTCGCCCATGGCGAGTGTTTCATCGCATTGACGACGACCAGCCCCAGCACCGCAATCAGGATGATCATAATCAGGAAGGTCGCCAGCAGCGCGGCAAAGCCACCAATGGGGCCCAGCTCATCACGCGCCATTTGGCCCAAACTGCGACCATTGCGGCGAATGGAGCAGAACAAAATGACCATGTCTTGCACACAGCCCGCCAGCACCGAACCAATTAAAATCCACAAGGTGCCGGGTAAATAACCAAACTGCGCCGCCAGCGTCGGGCCGATCAGCGGGCCTGGCCCGGCGATGGCGGCAAAATGATGACCAAACACCACCCAGCGATTGGTCGGCATATAATCACGGCCGTCTTGCAATCGCTCGGCCGGCGTGGCACGGCTTGGGTCAATCATCAAGACTTTGGCGGCGATCCACGCGCTGTAGAAGCGATAACCAATCAAATAAGTACAAACCGCCGCGACGATAAACCACAGCGCATTGATAGATTCGCCACGATTCAGTGCGATACCGCCTGCCGCCGATGCGCCCACTATAGCCACGGCAAGCCAGCCCAACGTCTGGCGCCAATTCTGTATCATCCTGTTCCCCGTAAGAATTTATTATTGTTTTTGTTTATTTTTTGTCTGTTCTAACGGGTTCGCAGTCACAAGTCAACGCCGATGCTGCTGGTCACATCAGCCGCTGGCGTATCAAGCGCCTGCGACACTGGGCGGCACGGGCCAGATCGGATAAGCTAGCAGCTAGTATGTGTTGACTCTGCCGTGTGAGCTGCCATGGATACGTTTGTTGCTGTAATCTTTTTTAGCTTGGCTGCAGCCATGGGCTTATTGATGGTGATGGCGCCAGGGTTTGTCTGGTTCCATATCCTGAAAATGCAATGGCCGCAGGTGTATCGCTTAAGCGCTATTCGAATGACCTTGTATTGTGTACCGCTAACGCTGGCTGTTGCTGCCGCGTTGACCTGGCAACACCAACAACTGGCGTTTACCGAGCTCACGCAGCGCTGCTTGTTGGCGGGGGTTGTGTGTTGTTTAGGACAAACGCCCTTGTTGTATTGGCTGGAACGGCGTCGACGCCAGCGCTAGCCTCGCCGGAACTGTCCGCGGCAACCTATGTTTAGCAACCTTTGTTCGTGTTTAAAGGACCCATTATGCAGTTATATACCTCGTATTTAAGCCTTGTGGTGCTGGCCAGTTACGTATTCGGCTTTTTCTACAGTCAACTGACCGCCCAGCCATTTACCTATGGCGCCTTGCAGTTGCAATTCACCTTGTTCAGTTTGGCCTTGGGGTATTTAGTCCGTTTGGTGCGCAGTGACACTGTGGTGGCCATCTGTTTTGCCGTGATGTTGCTAGCGCTGGTGAAGTTTAGCTGGGTCTGGTTTGGTAGTGACATCTCAGAGCGCGTTATCGGCGGCTTGTTTGCTGGATATCTGCTTGCATTCATTTTAGTGAGTTATCAAATTGCGATGCTGCGGCGAGAAATTAAGCAAAAGAAATTAAATATCTCAGAACATAATGCTGAAAAAACACAGGATAAATAGTTGACAACCCACTTAAAGTATATACAAAACAACAACTTGCAATCAACTTGTTAACAATGAACCATTTCAGTCTTCTCAACGCATCCAAAGCTGAATGTAAACAAATTTAAGGTTAATTTTACATTCAGCTTACCAAGATAAGTTTATAGGCATCGGCTGATGACAGCCGGCTCCACTCCCCGGAGAATTCGTTAATCAATCGGATGATGCTATGAACGCTAAATTATTAATTGCTGCTGTTGCTCTACTTTCTTCAAATGCTGTATTCGCTGCCAACCAAGCGGGTGATGTTTATGCCGGTGCCAGTTATGGCCAACAACGCGCCAGTGTCGATATCGCGTCGATGGAGTTTGGTGTCGCCACCGGCTTTATGGGTTACCAAATCAATGAAAACTTTGCCGTTGAAGGTCGCGTCGGTGTAGGTATCGCGGATGAATCTTTTTATGACGACGACACCAATCAAAAAGTGAAGTTTGGTGTGGACTACACGGCACAAGCGCTGGCTAAAGGAAGTTATCACTTTAACGACGTGGTTTCGGCTTACGGTATCGCCGGTTTTGCCAAGGTGAAATACTCCGCAGGTGCCGGTGGTGCAAATGCATCAGTCACAGACAACGGTGCCACTTACGGCTTCGGTCTGCAAATGGCGGTCTCAAGCAACTCCGCATTGCATGTCGAATGGCAAAAACTGCCTGATATGGATCTCGATGATGCTGCAGGCATCGATGTGACAAATATTTCAGTCGGTTACACCTACCGCTTCTAACATACCGATGAACAAAGCCGGCCTTATGGCCGGCTTTTCCATTTATAAAACAAAAACATCAATTTGTTTACTTTCATTAACAATAAATGTAACTTTTAACACGCAACCTCTGCGGGTTGGGTCGTTTTGGATATACCAATAAAAAAGGATGTGTAATGAACAAACAAGTCTTGCTTGCTACTGTTATCTGTCTCGCCAGCCAAGGCGCTGTGGCCGCCACGAATCCTGGCAACTATTATGGTGGCGCAAACGTTACCAAGCATACCGTTAAGGCCCCTGAAGAATCTTCCTCGTTTAATGTCCTCAGTGGCGCTTTGGGCTATCAGCTCAATTCACATGTCGCGCTCGAAGCTCGTCTTGGCGTCGGTATCACCGATGAAAAATCCGGTGACGAAACAGTTTCTATTTCGCATGCGGCGCAGCTGCTGGTCAAAGGCCAGTTCTCTGTTAGCGATAGCGTGGTACTGTATGGTTTAGCTGGGTATGCTGATACTAAGTACTCGAGTGAAGACCATATCATTGTGGATCTAGCCGCTTCGCCCGGCGCCTCCTGTGCAAGCATGTCCGCTGCAGGCTCGTGTGCAGGCGGCCGCTCGTCCTCTGCTGTCAGCGAGTCCGGCTTTACTTATGGTGTGGGCGCTGAATTAAGTACAACAGGGCCATGGTCGGTCTACGCCGAATGGCAAAAACTACCCAGCATTGATGTCTGGAATGGATCGGTCGGTGTGTCCGCCTTAACACTTGGCGTAAACTACCGCTTTTAAGGCCACGTTTTTAACGCAACCAAGCCGGTGAATACACCGGCTTTTTTGTGTCCCTTAGTGCTGTGCGTCACCTTTACCGCCCTGTGCCAGCGCGTTCAAATTCATCCACCGTTGGCGACACGAACATCGGCGTCATTCATCAATCTCTAAAGTAAAATAACGGCTGCCGTGGCAAGTTAAGCCGATCCCTTCTAGGCTTTAAAAAAACGAGGAGTGGGCATGCGACATCTTGGATGGCTTTGGTTTTGGTTTGCCGCGACGGCATCGGCTGCGCCGCTAACCGTTGTCACTGAACAATTTAAGCCCTACCAATTTGTCGACGACAATGGACAGGTGCAAGGCTTAGCCACCAATATCGTCCAAGCGGTATTAGAGCAAGCCGGCATTGCCTACCACATTGAGACCATGCCGTGGGCCCGGGCTTATAAAACAACATTGGACACACCCAATGTGTTGATCTATTCCGTATTGCAAACCAATGAGCGGCTAGAACAATTAGCTTGGCTCGTCCCGCTGTGCCCGATGCAAGTGTCCTTGTATCGTTCCAGTCTGCGCAACGAGGTGATGCCTATAAGCATTGAAGATGCGACACGATTTGTGGTCGGGGTAGAACAAGGCCAAGCCAACTACCAATACCTACGTGACAACGGCTTTCGTGATGGCACCAATTTACAAGTGGTGGGCCACAACCATCAACTGACCCAAATGCTGCACAAAGGCCGCATCGATTTAATGTTGGTGTCGGATGTGTATGTCCATCAACTACCCAGCGCAGAGCAACAACGGCTGCACCGATTAATGCCAATCAAGGCGTTGGAGAAAACCTTGTATCTGGCCGCCAATCGCCACAGCGATGCCCGTGTGATAGCCCAAATCAAACAAGCGGCGGCACAACTGCCACAGCCATTTCGATGCCCGACTATAACCGAAATTGATTAACTAACTGGTTTAAATCCACCGCCAAGCGCGCCAATTCTTGGGCTGATGCCGTGGTTTGTTGCGCCCCCGCCGCCGTTTGCGCCGTCAAATCGCTGATATTGACGATATTTCGGTCGACTTCTCGCGCCACTTTTGCTTGTTCTTCAGCGGCGCTGGCAATCACTAAATTGCGATCGTTGATCTGCAAAATTTGTTGATGGATGGCGCCTAGTGCTACGCCAGCACCTTCTGCCACAGCCAAGGCTTGACTGGCACGCTCACCACTTTGTTGCATCGACTGCACGGCCGAGTGGGTCCCGGCGCGGATAGTGACGATCATCTGTTCAATTTCGCGGGTCGATGTTTGTGTCCGACCGGCCAGCGCCCGCACTTCATCAGCCACCACGGCAAAACCACGCCCTGCTTCGCCGGCACGCGCAGCTTCAATCGCCGCGTTTAATGCCAACAAGTTGGTTTGTTCGGCGATCGCTCTGATCACATCCAACACTTTACCAATATCCTGCGTCTGCGCTGCCAAGGCGGTGACCGCACTGGCCGTTTTGGCCACATCGTCATTCATGGCTAAGATGGCTTGAATGGTTTGTTGCACCTGTTGCTTGCCGTGAGCCGCACTTTGCGTTGACTGCGCTGATGACTCGGACGTGAGCATCGCCGTTTGCGCCACTTCATCCACTGCCGAGCTCATTTGGGTCACAGCCGTTGCAGCTTGTTGGATCTCATCGTTTTGTTGTTGCAGGCTACGCGATGCATCTTCGGTCACTGAATTTAACTCTTCGGATGCTGATGCCAGCTGATTGGAGCTCATGCTGATTTGCGACAACATCTGCCTGAGCTTGTCTTGCATACTGGCCAAGGCGTTTAACAACACGGCGGGTTCATCATGAAAATCCGTGGTAATAGGCTTGGATAAATCACCACCAGACACCCTCGCTGCCGCCTGCATAGCGTCCGTTAAGGGTTTCACAATAGAGCCAGTGATCAAGGTGGCGATAAAGGCGCCGAGCAAAAACACCAACGCAATGGCCGTGATGACTTCGAGCAAAGCGGCTTGGTAGTCATTCGCAGAATCTTTACTACGCAACGACGCGTATTGACGGTTCAACTCAGTGAGCTTTAACAGCGATTGGGTGATTTGATCGGCATCATCGCCCATAGCCCCGTTAATCAGGGCGATCCCCTCGGCATTTTTTTGCTGTTTCACCAGCTCAATCACCGTGGTTTGGTGGGCGACATATCGAGTTAACGCTTGTAGAAACGCATCATAGGCCTGCCGCTCACCGGGTAATGAAATTAAGGACTGGTATTTTTGTTGCTCAGCGGACAGTGCCGTGCGCACCTTAGCGATGTTTTGCTCAGCCAGCGCTTGCTCGGCGCTGTCTTGCGCAACCAACAATCGAAAGGTGTAGACCCGTAACCGCATCGCCGACAGATTTAACGAGGCCAAGGTCTCGATACTGGGAATCGCATTGCTCTCGATGTCCTCAGCGGCCTTTCGCATGTCCGTCATGTTATGCAGCGCTAACAGGCCTTGCACCAAGGTGGCCAGCCCCAAGACAAAAAATGCGGCGATGAGCCGACTACGAATGCCGTAACGTCTGAGCATAAAAAGTCCTGTTGTGATGCCTAAAAAAACACAAGAGTCGGTACAAATGACCAACCCTTGTCTCAATGTGACATCCAACAAGCAAAGCAGTCGGCGGTCGCTTTGTCCAGTTACGGCAAGGCGATTAGGACAGATGCGACACCAGTTGAGCCATTATTGCAAGCGGAACTGCCCACTTAAGGCATGCAGCGACACAGCCAGCTGCTGCAACTGTTGACTGGCCATCGCCGTTTGCTCAGACGCAACGGCATTGTGGCGGGCCGCATCGTGGATTTCGGTGACACTTTGACTGATCTCTTCGGCCGCATGCGATTGCTGCAGGGTCGCCGCCGCAATTTGCGCGGCCAGCGCCGAGACTTGGTGAATTTGTTGCACCGCTTGTTGTAACTGCTGCAAGGCTCCCTCAGCTGAACTCGCCGTGGCGGTGGCAAAAGCAGCACTTTGTTGCATTAAACTGGCCGTTTCATGCGTCTGTTGACGCAATCCACCAATCATCTGCTCGATATCTTGGGTCGACTGACGGGTCTTTTGTGCCAGTTTACGGACTTCGTCCGCAACCACGGCAAAACCTCGACCTTGTTCACCAGCACGGGCGGCTTCGATCGCGGCATTGAGCGCCAACAAGTTGGTTTGTTCGGCAATAGTGCGAATAACCTCAAGCACACCACCAATGGCCTCGCTTTGCGCCGATAACGTTTGCATCTGCGCCGACGATTGAGCCACTTTGGTACTTAATTGCTCTAACTGACGGACGCTATCACCCACCACTTGGCCAGCCGCCCCGGTATCTTGCAGCGTGCTTTGACACAACGTCGCCACTTGACCGGCGTTATCCGCCACATCGTGAATGGTCGCCGCCATTTCTTGCATCGCCCCAGCCACTTGTTCGATGCTGTGCTGCTGTTGTTGCATCGACACATTGCCTTGCATGCTGGCGGCACTGGTTTGCTCGGCGGTGCTGGCCAGTTGTTCCACGGCATGTTGGATTTGTCGCACCGTGCTGTACAGCTTATTGCTCATTTTTAACATGGCGCTATACACCGAACGGCCCAGCCCATGCTGCTCGGTATGCTGCTGGATCTGACCATCGGCGATGGTCTCGCTCAATCGTTGCATATCCGTCGGCTCTCCCCCTAACGGCAGCAAAACTTGACGTGCGATCACAAAGGCCGTCACCACCACCCCCAGCAACGCCAGCAGCAGCACCAGCCCCAGTTTGAGTTGCAGCTGCGAAACGGCGGCCAGAGCCTCGGCCTCATCAATTTCAGAGATCACCGCCCATGTCAGACCATGCTGCTGAAACGGGGCAAACGACGACAACACCGGATTGCCATTGTAATCCTCAATCAACTCAGTGCCGCTATCGCCAGCCAATGCTAAACGGCTGGCGGCTGTATCCACACCGTTCTGGGCAACATCACCGGCAAAACTGGCCACCACGTTATGCGTCTTGGGCGCTAAAAAGCTATCGCTACGCATCCGACGATCGGGGCCGACTAGATAACTTTCGCCGGTTTGACCGCGGCCTTCACGCCCGCTCATCACGTGGTTAATTCGTTCGGTGGACAGTTGCAGCGCCACCACATATTTTAATTGCTGGCCCTCATAGACAGGCGCGCCAATGAAGGCCGCCGGTGCATTATTGCTGGGTGCATACCGACTAAAATCTTGCACAGTAAATTGTCCGGTTCGCGTCACCCGCTCAAACAGCAGGCCCAGGCCTGATTGTCGATACGGCCCTGACAACAAATTTGATTGATAATCCGCTTCGCGCGCCACCGTATACACCACCTCACCATCGGGCGTGATCACAAACACATCGTAGTACTGATATTTCTCGGCAAAGGTTTTCAAGTAGGCGTCACGGGTCATGATTTGACTGGCCAGCGACAAGGCCGACTCATGATCGACAAATTGGTTAATCGTTACCTGCAGCAATTCGAGGTCCGCTTGGCGCTCTGCAAAATAGTTGGTCAGCGCCGTCATCTTCGCCTGGTTGATCGCCGTTAATTGATTAAACGCCGTCGTTTTTAATGCGTTGCTGGCTTGCCATACACTGAGCAGCCCCAGCACGAGGAGTGGAATGATCGCTACAGCTAAAAAGCTGAGCAGTAAGCGGGTACGCAATTTCATCGGGTTTAACATCCTGTTCTTGTTATATTCGTTTTTAATTGTGTAACTTTTGTGAAAACAATTAATTACCGATAGTAACAAACAGTGGTAAAAATCCCAGCAATTCCCGCGCAAAGCTCTTTCGATTGATTACTTTTTGTGCGCTCAATCGTTTATGAAATAGACTGAAAGCGCTTTAGTTTCGGCTTAATCCAATCGCTTTTTAAAGCGTAACGTCCCGATCAGCAGCCCAATCAAGAAGAACATCACCAGAGCTGCCATATCAGGGACTAAATCCGCCCAAGCAGCATCGCGCAAAATCACCGCTTTACTCAGACGCACATAATGGGTCGCCGGCAGAATTTCTGCCAGCCACTGCGCGGGTTTGGGCATCGCTTCAAAAGGAAACATAAAGCCAGACAACAAGATTGACGGCAGCAAAACAAACACGGTCATTTGCATGGCTTGCAGCTGCGACTGAGCGCGGGTCGAAATCAGTAACCCAAGCGTCAGACTGGCCAACACAAATAACAAGGTGGTCACCACCAGTGCCGGATGATTGCTCGGTAGCGGTACACTAAATAAGCCGTGGCCCAGCCCCAGAATGATGACCATCTGCACAAAACCAACCAGCATATACGGCACTATTTTGCCCAGCATCAGTTCCAATGGGCGCACTGGCGTATTGATTAAGAACTCCATATTGCCTTGTTCTCGCTCTCGCACGATGGCGGCGGAGGTGAACAAAATCATTGTCATGGTCAAAATCACCGCCACCAGCCCCGGCACAATATTGACCGCAGTACGCCCTTCAGGGTTGAAATAACTGACCAGTTCAAACGGTAGCGCTGCTGGCTGCGGCGATGGCACCCCATGCAGTTGCAGTGGTAACTGGCGCAAGCCTTTGATAGCGCTGGTTAACATCGGATCCGAGCCATCGGTGATCCAATGCCCTACAGGCCGTTGTTGCACCAGTTCCAGCGCATCGGCATTGAACTGGCGGTCGAGCACGCGACGATTAAAATCCGCCGGCAGATACAACACCGCAGCCACCTCACCTCGGGTGATGGCTTGTTCGGCTTGCGCCAACGACGCGTATTGCGCTCGCCACTGCACCACGTTGCTGGCAGCGATATCCTGGAGCAGTTGGCTGGCACTGGCTGATGGGCTGTCATTGACAAACCCCGCTGGCACCTGACGTACATCGGTGTTAATGGCGTAGCCAAACAACAACAGTTGCACCAAGGGGATTAACACAATCATGGCAAAGGTGATGCGGTCGCGCACCAGTTGTTTAAACTCTTTGACGGTAATGGCGTTAATGCGATCAAGGCTGAGCATGATGCGCTCCTGTGCAGGTGACAAACACGTCTTCTAAATTTGCTCGTACCAGCTGCACCTGTTGATCAGGAGCCAGCCACGGCGCTAGATAGGCGATGGCATCGCTGACCTCTTTGCGAACCAACACCCGCAAACTCGCACCCAGTTGTGCCGCCGAAATCACCATGGCTTGTGGCAACAAACGTTGTCGCAGCTGGCGCAACTCGCCGCCTTGCACCTCAACCACCACCGCAGGCATGGCTTGCATCAGTTGTGCTGGAGAGCCTTGCGCCCGCATCCGGCCTTCATCCAAGATGGCCAAGCCATGACACCGCTCCGCTTCGTCCATGTAATGAGTCGACACTAAAATGGTGGTACCGGCATCGGATAAATCGAACAACCGCTCCCAAAATTCCCGGCGGTTTTCAGGATCCACCGCCGATGTCGGTTCATCTAAAAATAACAACGCCGGTTCATGCATGGTGGCCGCCGCCAGCGCCAAGCGTTGTTTTTGGCCGCCACTGAGGCTACCGGCTAACAAATGCGCCCGTTCGGTCAGATGGTAGAGCGCCATCAACTCATCCAGACGTGACCGCGCTTTGGCCTTTGGCAACTGATAAATCCGCGCTACAAATTCAAGGTTTTCCAGCACGCTTAAATTGTCGTACAACGAGAACTTCTGCGTCATATAGCCTATGCGCTGGCGCAGCGGTTCGGCGTCTTGTGGCAAGGTAAATCCAAGTACCTGCACCTCACCTCGACTGGGTGTTAACAACCCCGTCAACATCCGAATCGAGGTCGACTTACCGCAGCCGTTTGGGCCTAAAAAGCCAAAGATAGCCCCTTTGGCAACCTGCAGATCTAAATCCTGCACCACCCAGCGATCACCAAATTGTCGGCTCATTCCGCGCGTGTTGATCACCCATTGCGGCTGACTACTCATGGTTGAGCCCATTGCAGCGGCAAGCCATTGGGAAGTTGTTCCGCATCGGCAGGCAATGTCACTTCCACTAAATACATCAACTGCGCACGATCGTCCTGATTTAACGCATAGTAGGGTGTGAATACACTTTGCTGCTGGATATGGCGTATGGTGCCTGTTAGTGGAGCGGCATAACCATCTGCGTGCAGCGTTACAGCTTGGCCAACCTTAAGCGATGCCAATAGCGGTTCAGGCACATACAATCGACCATAGGCGGTGCCGGTTGGCTGCACGATGGCAAGCGCAGCGCCAAGAGGTACCCGTTCACCTTGTTGATACGGTAAATCATCAATTCTGCCGGCCCGCGTGGCTCGAATCACTAAATCCGCCAGTCGCTTCTGTTCAATGGCTACCGCCGCTTGCGCCGCGTTCAGCGCGGCTTGGGCTTGGCGAATTTGCTCAGCACGACTGCCATTGGTTAATTCGGCCAATTGTTGACGGGCATCTTCCAGCGCGGCTCGGGCGGTATCTCGTGCGGCTTTGGCCTGGTCCAAACTGGCTTGCGCTAGCATATTTTGCGCGCGAAGCTGCACCGCACGACGGTATTGTTGCTCTGCGTCCGCCAGCCGAGCATTGGCACTATCGCGCCGCGCAGCAGCGGCAGCGCGTTGCTCCGAACGCGCACCTTGGGTTAATAAATCCAGCGCTGCTTGCTGTTGCTGCCACTGCGCCTCGGCCTGCGCCAGACGTTGCCGCTGGCTGCTATCATCCAATTGCACTAACAAATCACCAGCCTCGACTTGCTGACCTTTTTGCACCGCGACCTTGGTGATCAGTTCATTGGCGGTCGCCGTCAGCAACAGACGGTCATGCTGCACTTGTCCATACACCACATGCCCTTCAGAGCAGCCCCATAGGGTGGCCGTCCATAGCGTCAGTATGATCAAACGGATCGGTGTCATCGGTTAGTCCTTGTCAACAAATGCACCCTGACACAACAACCGGCCATGGTGGGTGGCCAGCTGCTGCAGGGTGCTGGGGTTAAGTGGCAATTGCAGCTGTTGCAGCAATAACGGAGGCGCTAAGAACGGGAAAATGGCCAAGCTCATCAACGCCAAGCGGGTGCTGGTTATATCGGTCCCAGGCTGCAGCATGGTGGGGGCAGACAGCACCTGCTGCATCAATGGCAAGGCATAGTGCATAAACTGGGTAAACACTGGGGCTAGAATTTGATATTCCACCGACGCGGGATCCCACAAACTGCGGACTAACAACTTCGGTAAATCAGGATTGGGCTGCATCACTTGGTAATACAACGCCAAGAGTGCGGCTGGATCGGCATGGCCATCGAGCCGCGCTTGTTCCAAAGAACGTAAAAACGGCGCCAAGGTTTCCAACACCATGGCTTCAAACAACCCAGCTTTATCCATAAAGTAATAGCGGATTAAGCTGGCATTGACCCCTGCGCGGGCGGCAATTTGCCGCGTCGATACGGTGGCATAAGGGCGGGCGGTGAACAGCGCCAATGCCGCCGCTAATAACTTGGCACGTTTATCTTCACCAGCAATCGGCCGACCGGGACTTGCCGCCATGTCACCCTCCAATATTCATCAACTGATGAATAGAGTAGTGCGAGCCCTTGGCTGCGTGTATTGATTTAATTCAACAAAAATACTGAAAGTGATGAATATTCCAACTCGACATGACCTGATACACTAAGCCGCCCTCGCCATAGTCGTTAGGGCAACATCGATATCAAACAAGGACTTAATGATGGCAAAATCCGCCAAGCGATCAGCACCGACTGATCACCAACGTGGCGACATTCGCGACAATGCGTATGCCGCACTCGTCACCAGCGTCATCTTTCGCAGCCGTGTGGTCAAAGCGAAAAAAGGCAAAGGTTCATACAGCCGCAAAGGGCAGAGGTTTGGAAACGACTCTGCCCTTGCTGTTTTTAAAGCGCTAAACCAGCTTTGTGTCCCATCCCCGTTGTAATTCTGTGCATTCATCACCAGACTAGTCTTCATTGTCCAACACGACCGGCCGACCGCACGCTGTCGTTTTACACCTAAGTTCTGGATCTACCCGTGTCAGCGAACCCATACCAAGATATCGATGTGGTGCTATTGAGCATGCACGACAAAGCCCCGCTGATTGCCCCTGCGGCGCAGGCACTCGGCTGGCGTATTCATACCGATGCCACCTTTGATACCGATAGCCTCGGCACCTTTAGTCGTGATATCCCTCGGCAAGACGACCAATACCAAACCGCCTTACACAAAGCCAAGCTGGCTTGTCAGCGCAATGGCGCGCGGTATGGCTTGGGCAGTGAAGGCAGTGTGGCCCCCGATCCCAGCACCGGCTTGATCCAACTCGGCGTCGAGTTGTTGGTGCTGTACGATGCCGCTGTAGACAAAGCCGTAACGGGGAGTGCACGTGCGCCCAGCCCGATGCAACGGCTGGTTTGCCATGACCGCAACGACTTAGCTGCCGCCGCTCTGCGACTGGGTGCACCTTTGCAACACTTGGTGTTGTTTGCCGGAGATCTGACCGCTCTTCGCAACGCCAATCCAGCCCCGATCGCCAAAGGCATCACCGATCTGGCAGCACTGCAGCAGCTTGCTGCGCCAGCATGGGCGCATGGCAGCATCACCTTGGAAACAGATTACCGTGCATTTGCTTGCCCTGGACGTCAGCAAATCATCGCGCAAGCGGCGACGGATTTAATCACCCGGTTGCAAAGCCAATGTCCGAAGTGTCAGCAGGTCGACTTTAGTGTCCGCGATAGGCGCACCGGCTTGCCCTGTCAGGCTTGCGGTTTCCCCACGCCCTTAACCAAGGCGCTGGTCCGTCGGTGTACCGACTGTGGTTATGAGCAGGTTGAACCCGTCGCAGTGCCGTATGCCGACCCTACGCGCTGCCCTCTTTGTAACCCTTGAGTAAATGCTCTGCCGGATGCGCGCGCACCAAGCGATTGCGGCCTGCTTGTTTGGCGCGATACAACGCTTCATCCGCCAGCTGAAACAAATGCCGAACTTGCAGCTCTGTTTCAGGCACCGCGCTATAACAACCAATACTAACGCTGGTGGTGGCCGTTGCGTCGCCCAGCACAATCGGGGTTTTCGCAAACTCATCGAGAAATTGTTGCAACCTCGTTTCAATCACCACCGCCGGCACCCCGCTGCAAACAAGCACAAATTCTTCTCCTCCAAAACGAAACATCAGATCGTGCGGGCGCTGGAAAAACAGCTGCAACAACTGACTAAATTGCCGCAAGGCTTGGTCGCCAAATAAATGTCCATGCTGGTCATTGAGTTGTTTGAAATGATCGAGGTCGAGCATCGCCACGGTCAGCGGTAGCTGCTGGCGTTGGCATAATGACATAATCGCCGGCAACTGCTCGTCCAAATAATGCCGGTTATAAAGCCCAGTCAGCCGATCTCGAATGCTTTGCTCCGCCAGCAGCGCATTCGCGTGCACCAGCTGATGGTTTAACACCCGAACCTTGCGGTAGGCGACCGTCGCGGCGATAGCCACCAGCACAAACAACACCGACAATTGCAGCGCCAGCTGATAGTCGCGAGTCGGTTCAATCTGCACTCCCAACCACTTATCCATGATCCGCTGATGCTGCTCAGGCGAGATTTGATTGAGTGCTGCCGTCATGATTTGATGCAGTTCCGGCTGATCCAAACGGGTCGCAATGCTAATCACCGAGTCGTCCCCTAATTGACCGGCGATCTTCAAATTGGTCATTTTGTATTTCTGCATCAACATGGTCAGGCTCCCCATGTTGCCAAGCAAGCCGTATAAGTCGCCATTTTCGACTTGCAGAAAGCCTTCTTCGTAGGTTTGCACTTGCACAAACTGCACCTGCGGAAACCGCAGTTTGTATTCATCTAAAAACCCGACTCCGGCGCGAATACCAATGCGTTTGTCTGTCAGTTGGACGAGATCATCCACCCGCGGCTTGTCACGTGTCGTTGCAATGGCGCTTGGCACTGACAAATAGGTAGGCGTGAACAAAAAATCATTGCGCCGGCTCGGCACATCCATCGCCATCAATAGCAAATCGCATCGACGCTCTTTGGCGGCTTTTAAGGATTCAGGCCAACTGTCGGTTTTTAACCAGACCAAGGGCACAGGCAACATCTGCCGAAACAACACCGCATAATCCGCCGACATCCCCGTGTGCTCGCCAGCAAAGGTCATGCCTTCAAATGGCAACCAATGCGGATCAATGCAAAACACCACTTGTTGCTTGTGCTGCAAATACGCCAGCTGAGTTCGCGATAGTTTAAGTGGCGGATTCACGTCCTGCGCCAAAGCCTTCACGCCAACACCAATGCCAAGATATAGGGCGATAACCGCAACGCAGTGACAGAACCAACGCATCATTAAGGCTCCAACTGGTAGCGGCGTAACATGGTTTGAAAGGCCGGTTGTTGTTTAAACTGCTGCAAACAGGCATCAAACGACCGCAAAAACGCGTCGGGATCTTGCACTGCGGTGGATTTGCGCGACAGTGTTAAATAGTAGTCTTTACGCCCCACCGCCAGCGGTAACACCTTGAGTTGTTGCTGCAGCTGGCCATCAAAAATAAGCCAGTTGAGTGTTTCTTTTGAATTCACCACCACATCGACCGGCGATGGAGTTTGCAGTAGCTTGCTAAACAAATCGCTGATTTGGAACACTTCCACCACGCCTCGCCCGGCTTGCCGTTTTTGCTCCAACAATTGATGCAACTCAGGGGTTAACGCCAAACCGGCCAAGTAGCCAAAACGAAACGGAGTCACATCACTGAGGTCGCGGCCAGCAGGTTTAAAATCGCTGCGCACCGCAAACCCCAATTCCGAACTAAACATGCTCGTACTGCTGTAATGGATATAGCTTTCACGCTCAGGCTTGCGTGAATACACCGCCAAATCAATTTTCCCTTGTTGCATATATTGATAGGTCCGTTTGACGGGTAACCACTCGTAGCGGGGTGCATAACCCGCTGCCGGCAAACAGTGATCTAACATTTCGCGCGCCAGCCCCGGTAAATTATCCCGATGTTTTCGGATAAAAAACGGTGGCCATTCGACTGCGTTGACGACCAGCGGTTTTAACTCAGGCGCACTCACGGCGACCGCAGCCGGTCCCCAGCTGATCAGCCCTACTGCCAACAACCCATAGAGTAAAGGCTTAATCAATTCAGTCCCCCCATATACTTTTATTCAAGTTAGCACAGCAGTTACGAGCAGCCAGTCCAACCACAGTATTTAAGTAAAAGCTGATGCATATCAAGCACGCCTGCAGCAATCTGGGCTGTAATGACGCTAATGCACATAGCCTGGCCAACTCGCACTGGGTCAACCGAACAGCGCCCCCTGTGACAACGCCGGCAGCGGAGCGACAACCATGCAACACCAAAGCTCACCAGATCAAAGCCAACAAGACCAATTCACCATACGACTGTTAAAAATCGTTATGCTCTGCGGCATTGGCTTGATTATTTTTGGCCATTATTTATGGGTCGGGTTACGCATCCATGAAACTATGGGCGTACCGGGTATCACCATCATCGCAGCGTGTTGTGCCTTGGGATTAATCTTGTCGCTACCGACCAAAATGTATCTGACATTTTTGCTGATGAAACATGAAGCGGAGCAGGACGACCAATCCGCATCGCCACCTAAGCCATAACATCAGCCATCACGGTGCGGCGGCATGATCTCAGCCGGAACTGGCCTCGCGGTGCGATGACGGCAGGGGTTGCCTACGTTGCCGCCATTCCATGGCTAGGCACACGACGGATAGCAAGATACACAAGGCTCCCAACCACAACGTGAAGCGCACATCCCACTTGGCAATATAGGCGCCGAGTAAGGCAATAATGAAATTGCCACTGCACATTAACAGCGTCAACAAGCCCATGATCCGCCCCATGCCTAAAGCGCCAAAGGTCGCCGTGCAATAGACTTGAAACCAGCTGGATACCATCGGGATCGGCAAGCCACACAACACCAGCAGTAGCCAACACAGCCAACCGGATTGCGTTGGTAACAAAGCCAGCAGCAGCACAAACACCAAGGCTGCGGCCATGGCCGCCGGCAGGGGGGTAAAACGCTGTCCGAAACGAGCCATCACCAAGGCGCTCATGCCGGTCATTAATAAACACAACAACGCAGTGATGTAACCAATCGCCGCGCCATCAAACTGCTCGTATTGCACCAGAAATAATGGATAAAACTCGTAAAACGCATTCAAACCAATGGTGTAGATCAATTGTGTCAGCACCAGATAACGCAGCGCTGGGTAGGTCAGCATCTGTAATGAGTTGTGCGTGCGCACGGTCTGCCATAGGCCTTGGTGAGACGGAGTCAAAGGGTCGGCAGGAATTAACCACCACAACAGCAGCAGACACGGCAGCATGATCAGCGCCGCGATCAGAAACGGCACATGAGCGCCCAAATGCATGGTCAAGCCCCCCAGCAAAGGCCCCACCAACCATGCGGCATACAAAGCGCTGTTCATCCAACTGATGCTGATGTTACGGTCAATTTCGGGATGCAAATCCGCGGCAAAGGCTCTGCAGATACTGACCGAGCCTTCGCACAGACCGGTAAACAACCGTGACAGTACAAACAAGGGATAGTTTTGCTGCCACAGCGCCCAGGCGGACAATAAATAACCGGCCAGAGCCAAAGCTAAGGACGCACTGAGCACTCTGCGCCGCCCCAGTACATCGGATAACGCCCCAAGCACGGCGCCACCAATCAGGATCCCCAAGGGATTCGCCGCTAAGGCAATCCCCAGCAGCAACGTCGGATCATACCCCCGCCAATGATTCAAGGCATTGAGTTCACTGCCGGCAAACAGCGGTGCCAAAACCGGATAGGGCAAACTAACGCCTGCGACCGAAATCAACGCAATCAAACACATCACCGTAAGCACCGCATAAGGATGCCGGTAGCGAGGCGCAGTTGATGCTAGGGCGGCAGGTGAACTATCCATCGCACAAACATTCCTAAGGTCGCTATGGTGCCGCGGTAGAGCGGCGAGGGATAAGCGCGTTGAGGCCATACAACGCGCCGCCAGCATCACTGTGCTTGCAGTGGTAATGGACCGAGATAATCTTGCTTGCCAACATCCACACCGTTGTGGCGCAAAATGGCATAGCTGGTGGTGATATGAAAGTACAAATTCGGCAAGGCATATTGCACAATAAACTCCTCACCACTGAGCGTTTTACCATCCCACCGCGGTGTACCGACACGGCGACTGGCGGCATCGGCAAACATCGCCGGGGTGACGCTGGCTAAGTACGCCAGCGTTTGTTCGATCCGGACAATCAATTCATCCATGGTCGTTTCGGTGTCGGCGTGTTTAGGCACGGTCTCAAGCTGATCGACCACCCGTGCCACACCTAACTTCAGGCTGTCACAGGCAATTTGGACTTGCCGCGTTAATGGAAACATATCGGGCGCAAGTCGGCTTTGTGCTAACACGTTGACATCAAACTTACGCGCCTCGGCATTGGCTTTGGCTTTTAACAACAACGCCTTGAGATTATTCAACATCGCGCTACCTTGCGTGACGGCGAGGGTATACAGCATAACGTTCTCCTGACAATACGCCATTTTGGCGAGTTAGACTGACACTAGCTTGCCAGAACCAACCAAAGCTCGCTATCGTGCAAACTGAAACAAGCTATTTCTTTAGGTGAGACATGGATCCTATTTTTTCCGCACTGGCAATTGCCGGTGCATTGGCAGTCGGTGCGGTCAGCCCCGGGCCAAGCTTTATCGTGGTGGCGCGTAACGCCATCGCACTGTCACGCGCACATGGCATGGCGACTGCGCTGGGTATGGGCACAGGTGCTGGTACCTTTGGCTTGCTGGCGATTTTGGGATTGCACGCAGTGCTGACGGCCGTGCCGATGGCGTTTATCGTGCTGAAGGTGCTTGGTGGCTTGTACTTGTTGTATCTGGGTTATTTAATTTTTGGCGGCGCCAAGCAACCACTGCACGTACAAACCGGCGACAACGTCGCGATGATGTCGCTGACTCGCGCCTATTTCACCGGCTTGTTCACCCAATTGAGCAACCCTAAAACCGCCATTGTGTTTGCTTCGGTGTTTTCAGCCTTGCTGCCGCCCGAGATCCCGCTGTGGTTTTATGTCGCGTTGCCACTGATTGCGGCCGTGATAGACGGCGGCTGGTATTTACTGGTGGCGTTTTTGTTGTCGGGTGAAAAACCGCGGCAAACCTATCTGAAGTTCAAAACCGGCATCGACCGCACCGCTGGCGGCGTCATGGGGTTGCTTGGTCTCAAGTTGGTCAGCTCAGGCTTTTAAATCCCAAGGCCGCCCAAAGGCGGCCTTGTTCTGATTTAGACGATTGTCAACGTGACATCGATATTGCCGCGAGTCGCATTGGAATACGGACAGACCTGATGCGCTTTGGCTACCAAAGCCTCGGCCACATCGGCAGCGACGCCTGGTAACTGGATGGTCAGCGCCGCCTGCAACCCAAAACCGGCGGGGCTTGGACCAATGCCAATATCCGCCGTCACGGTCGCATCCGCTGGCACCGTTTGTTTGGCTTGTTGCGCGACAAATTTCAGCGCACTTAAAAAACAGGCGGCATAACCGGCAGCAAACAACTGCTCCGGGTTGGTTTTAGCCGCGCCTGTCCCACCCAATTCTTTGGGCATTGCTAAGCCCAAATCCAAAATGCCATCCGACGATTTAACGCCACCGTCACGACCTGAAGTGGCAGTGACTTGGGTGCGGTACAAAATTTGTGTTGGTTTGCTCGACATAACGATCCCCTTTCGGATATAAATTTTGCAATAACTGTTATTGCGATAACAATTTGCAGATTAAAAATCCACGATGAGCCTTTGGAACCGGCATCCATGACGCTGATTCCGTCACGCTCACAGTGGCGTGATGCAATTATGTTATCGAGATAATAGTTATCGCGCAAACTATTTTTAAGAAAAACCAAGCCATCCTCTATAAGACCTTGAATAGTAATGGCTTATTTATGAATTCTCGGACAGTTTTTTGCGGAGTTGTACCAATTGCTGCCGCAACGACGTCAGTTCGTCCAGCTCCAACGCACAGGACGATCCGATCTGCAGCACCACAGCAGCGGCTTGTTGTTTTAACGCGACACCTTGCTGTGTCACGCAAATCTCCAACGCGCGTTCGTTGCCGCTGACCCGACGACGGGTGACCAAGCCTTGCTGTTCAAGTCGCTTGAGCACTGGCGTCAAGGCCCCTGAATCCATCAACATTCGCTGGGCGATTTCACGCAATGTAATGCCGTCGTGTTGCCATAAAATCAACATCACAAGGTATTGTGGGTAGGTGAGACCAAGCGCTTCGAGCAACGGCTTGTAAGCTTTGGTCATCGCCAGTGAGGCTGAATACAACGCAAAACAAAGCTGGTTATCCAGCTTTAACAACTCATCAGCATCAAGTGGAAAACAGTGCGTCGACATCAAAACCCCCTCTGGCAATCCCCGCAAGGGTAAACCAGTGCGCGTTTGGATTCAAATCAAGCCGCATGCAAACCATGGGTTAGCCTGATAATTCTGCCGACGAAGGCGTCCGCGCCTGCTGCCATACCACCAGCGGAGTGCAAAGTACCACCAGTAATACAGCGTAACTCATGCTGGCGCCCAAACTCCAAATCACTAACGAACATAGCAGCACCGAGCCAACAGCCAACGGCTTAAACCGCCCCGGTAACAGGCGAACCGCTACCGCCATCGACAACCAATAAATCAACGCAAACACGCCGTTCACCCAGCTGATCATATCGGCCAGTTGCTGGCCGGTGAGGGTCGCGCCAGTGATCAGCAGCGCCATAAGTCCCAACATCAGCACCAGCGCTCGCTCAGGCACCTGATGTGGGTTTTTCTTGGCAAAATAGCGGGGTAACACGCCCTGCTCGGCGAAGCTACCGCACAGCCGCGCCACGCTGGCCGTATACACATTGACGCCGGCTAAGCTACTAACCAGACCAAGTGCTGCGATCAACACCACGCCGACCGGGCCGAGAAATTGACCAAAGGCACCAGCCATCGATATGGGCGTCAGCGGATTGGCCGATAACTGCCAGAGCAGCCAGGTACATAACAAATACAACACACCAACCACGGACAACCCCAACAGCAACGCAGGTACCATATCGCGTTGCGGATTTTTAAAATCCTGTGCCAAATGAGTCATGGCCTCCACGCCTAAAAAACTCCAAAAGCCAAGCGCCAACGCCGTGGACACCGCAGCGGTTTCCGCCACCTGCGGTAAGGCTGGCACCGTCCATTGCAGTGACGGCAACGCCAACAGCGCCAGCAGCAACACCGCCGCCACAATGGCGACCGTTAACCCCAGTTGCAACCGCGCGGACAGTTGAAACCCAATACGATTGAGTAGATAAAACACCCCTAAAAAACTGTATTGGGCGGTTAACGCTTGCCACGGTTGGTGGTCAAACCATGGCTCGATAAAGCTCCACGCCATCCAAAGTGCCGCTGCCGCGCCAACAGGCACCACCAACAAAAACAGCAGGCCGGTGATGCGACCGGCGACCACGCCAAATCCTTGCTGTACAAAATGCGCAGGGCCTGCGGCATGGGGCAAGGACCCCGCTAAACGCCCAAACACTAAGGTGACCGGAATCGCCAACACCGTCAGCACAATCCAAATCCAAAATGCTGCGCCCCCTGCCGTTGACAACGTCAGCCCCGGTAAAATAAATACCCCAGTCCCTAGTAAGGTCGTGGCTAATAATCCAGCGCCTTGAATGCGGCCAATAGACCCCTGTGACATGCGTGTCTCCTGTGAACGAACGAGTTGGCGATGATAGCGGATTTTTTACTGGCACTTTGTCGGAACTGACCGGCAATCCGTGCGCTTTACCAACGATACGTCGGTGCATAGCGACTAAACGTCAACCCTTGGCGCATTCTGGCATCGTCACCAGACCGGCGGATGTAGCGCTAGCTCTTGGCATACGGCTCGTGGTAAAACAGCCGCTTTCGGATGACAAGAGGCAGAGCTGCAGTCGTGGATAAGTTCGATCAATTGATCCTTGAACAACTACAACAGGACGTGCGACGGCCTGTCGCGCAAATCGCGCAAGCAGTGAATTTGTCGCGCAGTGCCGTCAGTGAACGGATCAAACGCCTTGAGCAACACGGGGTGATCCAAGGCTATCAGCTGGTGTTGGGGCAAGCGCATACCCAGCCCGTCATCGCGGCTTATTTTGAAGTTCAGCATAAATCGGCACGTTGTGCTGATCTGATCCCATGGCTGCGGCAATACAGCGAAATCAAACGCTGCAACGGCATCAGTGGCGATGTGGATTTAATGATTTATCTCGAAGCGGCATCGATGCCACGTTTGCATCAAATCCGCGAGGAATTGGATGCGCACCCGGATGTGGTCCGAGTGCGCACACACATGGTGCTTAGCCATTGGATTGGCTAAGCGATTGCTAGGGCCTGAGCGAGTACAGCTTAGTTATTCCCGATCACCACTTCGCTGTGCATCACCAAACCATGGTCATCCACATCCATTTTGAACGATGCTTTCATGTCCATTTGTTTGAGCATTTCGAACTGCTCTGCTTGCGCAGGATCGGTCATCGGCATCGACGCCAACAACGTGCCAAAGAACGCTTTGTAGTCTAAGCCCATCGACATTAAGCCATTTTTGGTGGTGGCTTCTTTTAAGGCTGCATCCGCTTGTGCTTTTGCTTTATCACCAACAGAAATCACCACGTGGTTGTTGTTCAGTTGCAGCAACGGTTTGACATCCGGCAGGGCACCTGGTGGCAACATGGTGGATAAATCCAAACTTTCCCCATCTTTTGGTAATTGGATTGCACCAAACTCCGGAGACATCGCCTTTAACCCTTCGACCACCGCACGCGCATTGGTCGCACTGATGGTCACCAATGCATCCAACGCTTTCGGTTGTTGCGTTTGTGCATCCAGTTCAAATTGATTTAACGACAACGACAAACCTTGTACCCCGTTTGCCATCCCAGCCATCGCCAGAGCGGCCATTGGGTTTGCAGCCGCAGACTCTTGTTGCATTTGCACTAACGGCTCACAGCTGTATTTGGTTTGCGTGTAGGTATTCCACAGCTTGCCGACGCTGGCTGACAGTTGGCCCACATCAAGGCCAAGGCCTAATTGGAACATGCCATCTTTATTGGCTGTCACGGCGGCAGGAATGAAACCGCGCAAGGCACTAAGCGCTGCGACCGTGTCTTTGTTCTCGGTCGGCACTGACAGACGGCTCGTCATCGTCGTGCCTTTGGCATCGGTGACATATTTAGCGTCAAAGAAAATGCCTGGCCATGACTTGGTGATAGCCGCAACATCGGTGGCACAAGCCGGTGTGCGCCATGCGGCCAATGACGGCTCCATTTGCGCCCCAAACAACGCATCTAGATCTTTGGCAAAACGGTTACCGTCTTTGCTGGTGACGACTTTGGCAATTTGTTCCGAACTGAAGTAGCCCAGCATAGCGCTGTTTAACTGATATTTTTTCGAGATATCAGCCAAATAGGTGGTGTTTGCTAAGTTTTGTTCTGGTTTTTGTGCACCTAAGGCAATGGCTAAATGCTCAGGCGAAAACTTGCTGCTGGTCAGAGTAATAGTGGCCCAACCGCCTTCTGCGCGGATCAACAAATCGGCACTTAACTCTTCATGCGTCAAATGGTACTGACGATATTTGATATTGTTTAGTTGTTGCGGCGTGTGGGTAAAACCTGAGGTTTTTTCCGCGTCATCCAAGAATTTAGCAAAGGCAGCGGCATCGGCGAGTTCAATTTTCATCACAGGCGCCAACCCGACAAAATACATCAGGCTGCGCACTTGTGGTTTTACACCTAATTTGCTGCTCAGTTGCTCGGGTTGCTGCAGCGCTTGGCTATATTGGGTCATCAATGCCACAAGAAACTTGCTTTGTGGATCCTGCGATTCCCCCATGGTCTTGGCCAAATCGTCCATGGCTTGTTGCGATTGCTTCAGGTTTACCCCCAAGCTCTTTAAATAAGCAACCATGTCCATTGGCTCTAATTGAGCCGAGAACAAAATGGTATCCGCTGGCACATATTCCAACTCGGCGTTGGCTTGGCTGCCGCCTTTATGACCCCATTGGTAATAGGCTACAGCACCAGCTGCAATGACCGCGATTGCTATTAACGACTTACGCATGACTCACTCCTGTGTTGGGGGCGCTAAGCACTGTCACTCAGTACAAGAACTAAAGACAAAAAGCACGTGCGCTCTGGACATCCATCGATGTCTTTTGAAAGGTATTTGCCACAGATTCACCTCAAATGGCGAATTTTTCAAGCTTTTGTTGCCAGATGGTTAAGGCAATTTGTAAGAAAATGCTGAAATAAAAACAGCGCCCGTAAGCGCTGTTTCCAATCGAGACAAAAAACTTAGACCGGCTGATGCACTGCGAGCATCTGCAGCGCCACCGCTTCCGCCACTTTAATACCATCGATCGCCGCCGACCAAATGCCACCGGCATAACCAGCGCCTTCGCCGGCTGGGTACAAGCCTTTGGTATTGATACTTTGGCAATCGGCGCCACGTTTGATACACAGCGGCGATGAGGTACGCGTTTCCACGCCCGTTAACAAGCCGTCTTCGCGGGCAAAACCACGAATTTGTTTATCAAATTCAGGAATGGCTTCGCGAATCGCGGCAATCGCAAAATCCGGCAGCACAGTGGACAAATCGGTCAGCTTAACGCCTGGCGTGTACGACGGCTGCACATCCCCCAATTCTGTGGACGGCCGGCCGGCGAGGAAATCAGCCACGCGTTGTGCAGGCGCATCGTAATTGCTGCCCCCCAGCACAAACGCCGCTGATTCCAATTGGCGCTGCAATTCAATACCCGCCAACGGATGCCCCGGATAGTCACGTTCGGGGTCGATGCCCACCACAATAGCGCTGTTAGCATTGCGTTCGTTGCGCGAGTATTGGCTCATACCGTTGGTGACCACACGGCCTTCTTCCGAAGTAGCCGCAACCACAGTGCCGCCCGGGCACATACAGAAGCTGTAAACGGTGCGGCCATTGTTGCAATGATGCACCAGCTTGTAATCAGCAGCGCCTAAGATGGGGTGGCCGGCGTTACTACCAAAACGGCAGCTGTCGATCATCGACTGGCGATGTTCGATCCGAAAGCCAATCGAAAAGGGTTTGGCTTCCATGAACACGCCGCGCTGATACAGCATTTCAAAGGTATCACGCGCGCTATGGCCAACCGCCAGCACCACAAACCGGCTGTGCAGTTCGCTGCCATCGGATAACTTCACACCGGTCAGTTGGTCACCGTCGCGCAGCAAGTCATCAACGCGAGTGCTAAAACGGATCTCACCGCCAAGCTCAATAATCTGCGCCCGCATTTGCTCGACCATGGTGACCAGCTTAAAGGTACCTATGTGTGGCTTGCTGACATACATGATTTCTTCGGGGGCACCGGCGGCGACAAATTCAGTCAGCACCTTACGGCCGTAATGTTTGGGATCTTTGATTTGGCTATACAACTTGCCGTCCGAGAATGTACCGGCGCCGCCTTCACCAAATTGCACATTCGATTCGGTGTTCAGCGGCTTTTTCCGCCAGAAACCGAAGGTGTCTTTGGTGCGTTCGCGCACCGCTTTGCCGCGCTCTAAAATAATTGGCTTAAAGCCCATTTGCGCCAAAATCAAACCGGCGAACAAACCACAAGGCCCAAGACCAACGACGATCGGGCGTTCCGTCAAATCAGCAGGAGCCTTGGCGACAAACTTGTAGCTGGTGTCCGGCGTTGGACGAATTTGCGGGTCCTTGGCGTGGGTTTTTAGCAGCTGTTCATCGATGCCAGTCGCGACATCGAGCGTGTAAATCAGCTGAATATCCGATTTTTTTCGCGCGTCATAACCGCGGCGAAACACCGTAAAACTTTGCAGTTGCTCAGCGTTAATTTTTAACCGCTGACAAATAGCGGCGGGCAAGTCGTCATCGCTGTGATTCAGCGGCAACTTCAATTCATTAATACGGATCATCGATGTTCCTTGAGGTGTCTTGGCGCGTCAAAGGGCGCTCACAATGCAGAACAGCGCCGCGCAATTTGCGCTAAATTACGTCGGCGAAACAGCTATTTTACGCCAAAAACGCCGTGCTGTCTGAGGCTTTTCCATCTTCGGCAGATCGGCGCGTCGTCGCTTCGCGTAACCTCTGTGAATTAGGCGTAGATTGCGTGCTGCTTGGGTGCGAATTGGGCACGCGTTGAGCTCGAATGGAGCCTGCCAGAAGCGTTATCTGGATATCGCCTAGGCCGGCCATTTCTTGTAATTTCGCGCTGATCCGTTAGAATCCGCCCATTTTATTGCCCCATTTCGCACACAACACAGGAGATACCGATGGCGTTTGTCGTGACCGATAATTGCATCCAATGCAAATACACCGATTGTGTTGCTGTGTGCCCTGCAGATGCGTTTTACGAAGGGCCCAATTTTTTGGCAATTAGCCCAATTGACTGTATCGACTGCGGTTTATGCGAACCTGAATGCCCCGCCAATGCCATAGTGCAACAAGATGCGCTGACACCCGAGCAAGCACACTTTTTGGAATTAAACGCCGAATTGGCTGCGGTGTGGCCAAACATCACACAAGTCAAAGCTCCGCTGCCTGATGCTGACCAATGGAATGGCGTGCCGGATAAACTGGCGCATTTAATTACCGACTAACCCGCGCCCACTCACCGAAAAAACAACGCCGAGCACATGGCCATGCTCGGCGTTGTTGTTTGAGGGATGTGCGTAGGCATACACGCAGTTAAGTCAAGCCGCGTAGCCATTCCATCAAGGTCATTTAGCCCGCCACATCAAACAGTTGCTGCTCCAAGGTCTGGCCTAGCGTCAGCTGTTTGTAGCGCCATTGTTCACGGCGCAACAAACTCAAAATGGCCAAGTCAGCATCGGTCAGCCGCTGTGGGTCGTACTCCAACACCAGCTCTTGTTTTTGTGGTGATCGGGCATCCAGAATGCCGGGCAATGCACGGCAGGCCGCCAGCACTTGCTCCATCGGCGCTTGATCCAGCTGCAAGGTCATAAAGCCCCGACTTGAAGCCTCATGAACCGCTTGTTGCACCAAACGGCCTTGTTCGAGGTACAACACTGTGCCGCACAAGCGCTCTAGTTCAAATAAGTTATGCGAACTGATTAAGAAGGTGGTTTCAGCACTCATCTTCGACACCAGCTGGCGAATTTGCAGTGCATTCGCTGGGTCTAAACCGGCGGTGGGTTCATCCAGCAGCACCAGTTTTGGCTGACCCAGCAAGGCCTGAGCAATGGCGACGCGTTTCTTCATGCCGTGACTGAGTGCCGTTGGTTTGCTGTCGAGATGCTCTGGCAATTCGACCAATTGCAGCACACGTTTGGCTTCCTCGCGCGCTGTGGCCTTGTTCATGCCTTGCAGCTGTCCATAGAGTTCCAGCTGCGTGCCAATGCTGAAATTCGGATCGAACAAAGCATCTTGCGGTAGCGCACTGACCTTGCCAAACAACGCACTGGAACCTGGCGCATGGCCAAAGATCCGCAAGCTACCTTGACTCGGTGTTAAATAGCCGCACAACAAGCTAAACAAGGTGGTTTTGCCGGCGCCATTGGGGCCGATCAGCGCGATAGGTTCACCGGCATGCAGCGTGAAGGTTAAGTTGTCGAGCACGGTCTTGCGACCAAACCGTTTACCAAGGCCATGGGCTTCAATCATTGCGCTCATACATTTTTCTCCTTCATCACCAGCAAGCCGATGCATAGCAGCACTAGCGTTTGCATCAAAGGTAACCCTGCGAAATCTAGCGTGCTCCAGCCCGCACTCCGATACAAGCTGCCAATCTGCGCGCCTGGGAGATACTGCAATAGCCATTGCAAGCTTGGCTCTAGGTAAACCAAATACCCCAGCAGTCCTATCGTCACACCGCCTCCAACAATCACTAAACTGATCGCCATGCGGTTGGATTTCACCAAGGCCGATGCCAATGCCATCATCGCCGTAAAGGGGCTTAATACAATCAACACATTCAGTGTGATTTGGATGGCGGGTAGCACTAACTCTGCTGGCATAGCCCCAAGCCGATACGCCGTCATGCCTAAGGTGGCCAACATCGCAGCGCAGAGTAATAACAACTGCACCATCACTTGGCCGACAAAGCGGCCGATAAAAATACTTTCGCGACTGGTTCGTAGCGTTAAAAACCGCAAGGTGCCACGGGCGCGATCACTGCAGGTTTGGTCCGAGGCAAAGAAAATCACGCCAAACGGCAACAGCGTCAGTGTGATCAACCAAAAAACCATCAGTTCCGGTTGGCCCCACGCTAACAGCTGATTTAAGCCAAGCATGCCGATGCCTTGCAGCAAAAACTGTTGTATATCAGGGTTTTGCATCTGCGCGGCGGCTTGAAATACGCCATAACGCAAAATGGCATACCAGACGATGGCAAAGGCAGCTAACGCAAACCAACCCCGTGGGGTGGCAAATAACCGATGGATTTCAAAGCGGGCGATGAGATAAATCGCGTTGGGTTGAAAAGATGGTAGAAACTGCATGGCGGCGCTCCTGGTGTTCTACGTGATATCAAGGCTGATTCGTAGACAAACGCAAAGATAGTGCCACAGCTAACTAATTGATCTACCTATATTATTTTTCCAAATGTTTCAGGCGCGGTGCGATATGCCACTAAAAAGTAGTCAAATCAACGACTAAGAGTCGATCGGAAAGGCTGCCGTTGGTTGTGATTTTTGCGCAAACCGTTTGAGGAGGTAATAGCCAAACCAAGATGTAAACAAACACAACAAGGCGGCTTTACTGCGTTGGGCAAGAGTCAATTCAGGCATGGTCAAAGCCAAAAAGACCGGGGCGTAAAAAAAGTACAAGACAAAACAAATAAGTAAAAAATCACGTAAGGCAAATTCAACATCCATGATACAGCCACAGTCCTTCGTTCTTTCCCTGAATTAAGTACAGAATATAGCCACTAGTTCGACTTTACGGCAAGTTTTTTTGGATGATTTATCAACAATTTCTAACAATTGATCGAGTTTGTAATCAGAACCAGCGATCTTTGACCATGCCGTAGTGAAAATAGCCCCACTGACCAACCCGACGCAGCGGTGCAAACGGGAATTTCGGCAACGGCGTTTGATACAACGGGATCTGCGGTAACGCCATGCCAGCCGCCCGTTGGGCGAGCCGATAACCTGCTTGCACTGAAAACGACAAGCCGCTGCCGCAATACCCCATGCTGTACAGCACATGTCCTGCGTCATCGGCTTGATAAATGTGCGGAATGTCATCCAGCGACATACAAATCCAGCCGCTCCATTGATACGCGTAATTTAACGTCGAAAGCGCTGGGAAGCTTTGTTTCAGCACCGCTAACAAGCGCTTCGCATAGTAGGGATCACTGGCTTGCTGGCCGGTGATCGCGCCGCGGCCGCCAAACAAAATGCGGTTGTCTGGTAATTTGCGGTAGTAGTATTTCAGCGCTCGGGTGTCCATCACCACTTGGTTGGTTTGGAAACGACAATCAGCTAATTGCTGCGCGGATAAAGGTTCGGTGACGATAATTTGCGACAACACCGGCAAGGTACGCGCTTGCACGCCCAGATGCAGGCCTTTGGGCGTATAGCCATTGGTGGCCAGAATCACTTTGCGCGCTCGAATGTGCGCTTGTGGCGTGTCGACGATGTGCCAGAGGCCGTCACGTCGGATCGACAAAGCCGGGGTGCCGGTGTAGATCCGTGCGCCCGCTTGGCGGGCAAGCGTATGGTAGCCATACGCCAGTTTCAGCGGGTTGACGCCAAAACCATCGGCAAAGCGCAAGGCTCCAAAACACTGCTCGTCGCCGACGTAGCGCTGATGCACATCATCCCGCGATAGCAGCTCCACCTGATAACCAAACATTGACTGCAACAACTCGGCCTGTGCAGTCAGCGTTTTCACCATCGACGGTTTGTGCGCCATCCGCAAATAGCCCATTTCTTGTGGCTGGCAGTCGATGCCGGTGGCAATCAGGCTTTTAACCCGCTCTAAGCCCTCACAAAATTCGTGATAGACCCCGCGCATCACCTCATCGCCCCATTGTTTTTGCATCTGGGAGTAAGGTTTGCGACCGCTGGATTTCAGCACAAAGCCAGCGTTGCGGCCGCTGCAGCCCCACGCCGTTTGGTTGGCTTCGATCACCACGGGGTTGATGCCATATTCATTGGCTAAGTGATACGCCGCCGACAGCCCGGTGTAACCGGCACCAATGATCAACACGTCGGTGTCGATCGACTGGGTTAACACACCATCGTCGGCTGGCGCAGGGCCTGCCTGACTTGCCCAATAACTGTCAGGATAAGGTTCACCTTGGCCTGGATGGCGGTCATGCAGCGGATCGTACATCACAAAGTCCTAAACTTGCTGGAGTTGGCAAAAGATTGCATCATGATGCAAAACCTTCCGTCCTTTGAAAAGCCGTCTGGACTGCAACATGGATCAACAACCTATCCTATTACAACCGCTTGGTGCTGAGCATTTTGCCGCGGTGATTGCCCTTGGCAATCGCGTGCACGGCGATGGCTATTTAGATGACGCCAGCATGTTGGATTATTTCCAGCGTGGCATCAAAGATGACATCAACGCTGGCGTCGTCGCGCTCAAGGACGGGCAGGTGGTTGGTTTTCGCTTGGTGTTTGCCCCCGAGCAATGGCAAGCCGACCAATGGACCAGCCCAGAACTGTGGCCGGTGCCTAAAGCCCAGCTGGGGTATTTCAAATGCAATACGGTGGCGCCGGAATTACAGGGGCAAGGCGTTGGCGGCTTGTTATTGCAACGCTCGATCCAAGGGCTAAAAGCCCAAGGCGCCCGCGCCGGTTTAGCCCATTTGTGGATGGAAAGCCCAGGCAACGCTGCCGTGCGCTATTTCAGCAAACACGGCGGCCAATTGGTGAAAGTGCACCCAGACAAATGGAACGCTGACAGCAAAGCCGGTTATACCTGCGTGCGCTGCGGCAACGATTGCCACTGCCACGCCGCCGAAATGGTGTTGTGTTTTTAACCTTCACCCTACGCTCGTTGAGCATGCGGCGGTTATTTCTGCCCGCCAATGTTACTCAGCAAATACTGGATCACCACCTTTAAGCCCGCTTTCATATGCACCCGGTGCGGGTACACCAAATGCACCGGCAAAGGTTCAGGCATAAATTCAGTCAGCACCGGCACCAACAAGCCGCTGTCAATTTCGTCTTGGACTTGGTATTGCGTCACAAACATCAAGCCCATGCCGGCAATGGCCGCCGGTTTCATCGCCCGATTGGAGTTTGCTAACAAACTGCCGGCGGTTTGTACATCCAGTGGCTGCCCTTGATCCGAGAATCGCCATATCGTGCCTTGTGGGCCATTGTCGGTGGATAAACAGTTATGCTGACTGAGCTCCGACGGATGCTGCGGTATGCCCGCTTGCGCCAAATACGAAGGTGCGGCGACCAACACAATCGGCAGTTTGGTCAAGGGGCGGGCAATCAGCGACGAACTGGCCAAGCGCCCGAATCGAATAGCTAAATCAACTTCTTCCCCCACCAAGTCGACCAAGCGGTCGGTCAGGTCTAACTCAATTTTTAACTTGGGGTAACGCCGCAGCAATTCGGGCAATAAAGGCGCAACCACTTTAGTACCAAAGGTCACCGCCATACTGATGCGGATCACACCAACCGGCTCGTCACGCAGTTCATCCAGGTGATGCTCCGCTTGGTCGGCTTGTTTCACCACTTGTTGGCAATAGGAAAAAAACGCTTGGCCTTCGGCGGTTAGTTTTAATTGACGAGTGGTGCGTTGCAACAAACGCACGGCCAAATGTTGCTCGAGCCGGCTGATGGCTTTACTGACCGCGCCTTTGGACATTTGTAAATGCGCCGCCGCTTGCGTGAAGCTATTGGTTTCCGCCACTTTGGCGAAAATCGCCATATCCGATAAACGTTGCAATAAAGACATTCGAACCTCCAAACCCCATGCCGTCGATGTCAACAGACTGTTGAACGTGGCGACAGTGTAACAAGAGTTGCGCTGGCTGAATATTGGCTGACTGTTTCCTATCGGAAACAATTTGTCGCAGAAATTCTGGCTAATCAAAGTACAAAAACGTGACATAAAATGTACGCCAATCCAGTCGGAAAGGAGAGCGCCGATGTTTTTTCAAATCCTGTTTGCCGTGGTAAAAGGTTTGCTTGAAATGGATGGTTTTGTTGTCCGCAGTGAACAACCGGTACAAAAAACCGACAGCGCAGAGTGTTGCAAACCGCCGCAACATCCCTAACTGACTGCCCCAAATCTCACTTGAGATGTACCCAGCCTTGATTTTGATCTGGTGTTGGCCGGTCGTGTTGACCGGCTTTTTTTTGCCTGTCTGTTGTGACCAAGTCCATGTTCGCTCAGTGATCAAGTTGCTCGTCCACTGCATCCTTTATTTTCCATACAGGTGGGTTTACCTGCCGCAACCCGAACCCATGCCTGACAAGACAACCTTTTTTGATGGCTAGTAACCGCGCCTGCGCTGTGTGTGCTCTTGCCGTTGCTTGCCCCAACGTCCTTCGCCGCAATGGACATGGCAAGATTTCAACGACCACAGCTACAGCAGAAATAGCACTGATATAGATCTGTCAGTTCTAAACGGATGTCTAGAAATGCGGCTTTCCGGCACTTAAAAAACATTTAAATTCAGATGCTTATGACACGATTGAGCTGAAAACATCTCATATAACCAAGTTTTCACCGAAAGTAAAAACATCCAGCCATCCGGTTATATCAAAAAGTTCTGGATAAGCGTTTTCTCCTCATTGAGTGGCAAGCGCCACGCTGGTCAAATGCGCGGCAATTGTTGAAAAGGAGACAGTTATGTCACGTTTACCTGTGGTCGATTTGACCCAATTGCACGCAACCTCCACCACTCGCACCGACGCGCTGGCAGAGCTGGCGCGCATTTGCCGTGACGTCGGCTTCTTCTACTTAACCGGCCATGGCCTGTCGCAAGCACAACTTGATGCAATGCTGGCGCTGGGCCGCGACTTCTTTGCGCTGCCAGATAGCGAAAAACGCGCGATCCAGATGCGCCACAGCCCACATTTTCGCGGCTATAGCGGCATTGCCGCCGAGCTGACGCGCGGCCGTCCCGATCAACGCGAGCAATTCGATATCATGCGCGAAGAATTAGCTCCCGCGACGCGTCACGCGCCGTGGCAAGGTTTGATTGGCCCAAATCAGTGGCCTGCCGCCATGCCGCAACTCAAACCGCTGCTACTGGCATTTCAACAGCAATTGTCGGACTTGGCGCAGAACTTATTGACGCATTTGCTGGCGTCGCTGCAGTTACCCAGCGATGCTTTGGCCAGCACCTATCAAGCCGGCCCTTATCTGCATACCAAGCTGCTGCGTTACCCAGCAGTGCCAAACCTCGCCAGCCCACACGAAGCGCAGCGCCAAGGCGTTGGCGCGCACAAAGACCCTGGTTATTTGACTTTTGTGCTGGGCGATAGTGAAGCGGGCCTTGAAGTTGAAACCGACACTGGCTGGTTGCTGGTCGAACCGCTGCCGGGTGCGTTGGTGGTCAATATCGGTGAATTGCTGGAGCTGGCAACGGACGGATACCTCAAAGCCACCACGCATCGGGTGACCAGTCCAGGCACAGGTGATCGCTACTCGCTGGCGTTTTTTATGGCGGCGCAACTTGATGCACAGGTGCCAGTGTTGCAACTGCCGGATACCTTTAAAGCCTTAACGCCCGGTATTTCAACCGACCCAGACAACCCGCTGCTGCGCGATGTCGGCATGAACACACTGAAAGGCCGCTTGCGCTCGCACCCTGATGTCGCCGCCGCCCATTACAGCGAGTTGGACATAGCCGCCAACGGCACCAGTGCTAGCACAACGGGCCAAGGGCAACACAGCAGCGACACAACGCCAGGCGTCGCCCACGCCGCCTAGCTGCAGCCATGCATGCCTCCAGACGGCTCGGCTTTTTACAGCGAGTCGTTTAGGCTCTCGCCCACAAGCACAGCCCATTTTTTTGTATCGCCGCGGCGCGAAAAAAGCCGCGTCCTGATTGAGGTTTTTATGAAGTTATCAACGCTGGCCGTGCACGCAGGCCAACAACCAGATCCAAGCACCGGCGCTTTAAACACGCCAGTGTATTTCACCAGCACTTACAGCTACGGCACTGCCGAAGAAGGCAAGGCGCGCTTTGCCGGGCAAAACCCGGGCTATATTTATTCGCGCTTTGCCAACCCCACCAGCACAGCGCTGGAGCAAAAGTTAGCTGCGCTAGAAGGTGCCGATGAAGCGATTGTGGTCGCCAGCGGTATGGCGGCCATTTCCAGCATTGTGTACGCCCTGACGCAACAAGGCGATGAAGTGGCCTTTATCGACCCCGTCTACGGCGGCACGGATGCATTTTTACGCAATACCTTGGTACGCGCTGGCGTCACGGTTCGCAGCTACAACTCGGCCGAGGATTTTGCCGAGCGTCACAGCCCAACCACCCGCTTAGTGCTGTGGGAGCCGGTGACCAACCCAACCTTAAAAGTGGTCGATAGCCAAAAAATCATCGCGGTGGCGCGGCAAATTGGCGCCATTACGGTGTGTGACAATACCTTTTTAACACCAGCTTTGTTTCAACCGCTGTCGATTGGCGCCGATTTAGTCATGCACAGCGGCACTAAGTATTTGTCCGGCCATGGCGATCTGATCGCGGGCGTGGTCGCCGGCAATGGCCCGTTGATCCAACGCGTGCGCACCGTGGCGCTGAAACACATCGGGGTGCCGATGGGCCCACAAGAAGCATTTTTGTTGCAACGCGGCGTCAAAACGTTGCCGCTGCGAATGAAAGCGCATTGTGACAACGCCAAACGCGTCGCCGAGTTTTTACAACAGCAGCCACAAGTCGCGGCCGTGTATTTCCCGGGCTTACCAACGCATCCAGGGCATCAGGTGGTGGCGCAAACCGCCAGCGGCTTTGGTGGCATGGTTGCACTGGAACTTCACGGTGGTTTTGCCGCCTGTGCACAGTTTTTAAATGCGCTGCAGTTGTTTGCCCAAGCGGTCAGTTTAGGGGATGTGGAAAGTCTAGCGTGTCACCCAGCCAGCACCACACACGCGGCGATGACACCTACCGACCGCGATCGTGCAGGTGTGAGTGACAATTTAGTGCGCTTGAGTATTGGTATTGAAGACGCCGATGACTTAATCGCCGATTTGGCGCACGCGCTGCAGCAAATCGCCTGATCTAGAAGCGCCCCGGCCTGTGTTGGGGCGCCTCTGCATTCGCCGCTGCGGTTTTATTTACCCACTTGATCTGTTTAGGCTGCACCTAGCGGCTACTTGCACGATTTCGAATATAGCGCCATGTTCGCTTGCGTTAAGCCCACAATCCCGATGTTTTCCTCACTAAACCCACTGATCAGATTTGCAATTGACTAGCCCGCGCTTAATACTGCGCACAGTGGGTTGGCGACTGCCGGCTCACCACCGCATAAAAAAAACCAGGAACACGAACATGAAACCAGCTTATCAACCGAAGCTACTGGCACTTGTTATTGCCGCAGCCCTCGGTATCACCGCTTGTACCCCTGCGTCGAATTCAACCAGCAATGCCAATCAAGCAGCCGCCAAACCAGCCAGCGCCGAGGAAGCCAAAGCCTTTGTAGCCAAAGCATCGGAAGAAATGGCAGCGCTGCTAATTGAAGCACAACGCGCCGATTGGATCGCCAATACGTATATCACTGAAGACACCGAAGCGCTCAGTGCCGAAGCCAACGAAAAAATGACCGAAACCGTGGTACGGATGGCCAATGAAGCCGCCCGGTTTAATGGCATTGAGGTCGATGCCGATACGCGTCGCCAACTGGATAAACTGAAACTGGCACTGACGCTGGCAGCACCCAAAGATAAAGCCAAAACCGCTGAACTTGCGGACATCGTCGCCAAACTTAATGCGATGTACGGCAAAGGCAAATACACCAAAGCCGACGGCACTGTGATGGCGTTGGGTGAGATGTCGGCGGTGATGGCATCTAGCCGCAACTACGACGAACAACTGGAAATGTGGAAAGGCTGGCACGACACCGCCGCACCCATGAAGCCTTTGTACATCCGCCAAGTCGAATTAGCCAATGAAGGCGCGAAAGAACTCGGTTATGCCGATACCGGCGCCTTGTGGCGCTCTAAATACGACATGGACGCCAATGCATTTGCCGCAGAACTCGACAAACAATGGAATCAAGTCAAACCGCTGTACCAAGCGCTGCATTGCCACGTTCGTGCCAAGTTATCTGAAAAATATGGCGCCGACAAAGTGCCGTTAGACAAGCCAATCCCAGCGCATTTACTTGGCAACATGTGGGCGCAAAGTTGGGGCAATATTTACGACTTGGTCGCGCCGGAAAATTCAGATCCAGGCTATGACGTCACTAAGTTGTTAGCGGAAAAAGGCTATGACGAGCTGAAGATGGTCAAAGGCGCCGAAGGCTTTTTTACCTCGTTAGGCTTTGCGCCACTGCCAGAAACCTTCTGGACTCGATCACAGTTCGTCAAACCACGCGATCGCGACGTGGTGTGTCACGCCTCCGCGTGGGACTTGGATAGCAAAGACGATTTGCGGATCAAGATGTGTATCGAACGCACGGGTGAAGAGTTTGCGGTGATCCACCACGAATTAGGGCATAACTTCTACCAACGTGCGTACAAAAACCAACCTGTGTTCTACCAAGATAGCGCCAACGACGGCTTCCATGAGGCGATCGGCGATACTATCGCTTTATCGGTCACGCCCAAGTACTTAAAGCAGATCGGCTTGCTGGAGCAAGTGCCGGATGAATCCAAAGACATTGGTCTGTTGATGAAAATGGCGCTGGATAAAGTAGCGTTTGTGCCCTTTGGCTTGATGGTAGACCAATGGCGCTGGCAAGTATTCTCAGGCCAAGTAAAACCTGAACAATACAATGAAGCCTGGTGGCAACTGCGTGAAAAATATCAAGGCGTCAGCGCGCCAGTGGCGCGTAGCGAAGCCGATTTTGACGCGGCCGCCAAGTTCCACGTACCTGCCAACACGCCATACACCCGCTATTTCTTGGCGCATATTCTTCAGTTCCAATTCCACAGAGCTTTGTGTGGTATTGCCAAAGATGATGGTCCAATTCATCGCTGCTCGATTTACGGCAGCAAAGAAGCGGGAACCGCTCTGAACAGCATGCTGGAAATGGGCGCTAGCAAGCCATGGCAGGACGCGCTGCAAAGCTTGACCGGCAAACCAGAAATGGATTCGTCAGCCATGCTGGACTATTTCGCGCCACTCAAAGCCTATTTGGATGAGCAAAACAAAGGCCGTAACTGCGGCTGGTAACCCACATAGCCTAGCGCAGGTACTTTGACCTACGCTCGCTTGAAATGAGCAGCATCGCAGGCGATTGCGGTGAGTGAAACTTAAAACGGCTGCCTTTTGCAAAAAAGTGCAGCCGTTTTTTATTGGGGGATGATGTTAAGCACCGCGACTGCTACAGCGCTTAGAACTTGCTATCGATGATCTTTTGCAGCTCTTGCAGTTGTTCTTTGCTGAATTTGCCGTCTTTGAGGTGTTTTTTCAGCATGTCAAAGGTCATCGGCTTGTGCATAGTTTTGACGATCATTTTGTGCTGTTTCATCTCGCCATCGGCGTTTTGAACCATGACCATCGGCGCTTCTGGCGCTTCGGGCGCTGTCACTACGCTCACCACCATCGGTGCTGCGGGTGCCATTGGCGCATCCGGTAATGGCGGCAGCTCAGGCATCAGATCACCGTTAGCAAAACCGCGGACATCGTCGCGATCTTCGGCCGGGATTTTCAAAAGCGCAGCTTCTAGCGCTTTTTCATTAGCAAGTTCCGCTGGTGTTAGCTGGTAATTGCGCGTTTTTCCGTCTTTGACCATCACCACTTGTAAGCCATCATCGTTTTTTTGCACTTGTAGCATTTTTTGCTGTGCTGCCGGTATTTGTACCGTTTTTTCGACTTTCACCGGCTTGCCTTCGGTCACCGCACCGGCATTGGCGCACCCACTTAACAACACCCCAAACACACCGGCAACCAACCAAGGGCGAACATTATTTTGCGTTAACATGACCTAACTCCTGACAGTCACTGCTGTCGATTAAAGGATTAAACGACCAGTCCATACTGGATGCGTTCGCTATTGAAATTTTGGTGCCAACTTTTATCTAATTGTTTTTTATAGATATTATTTTTTAGTGCTTGCTATTTGGTTGGAAATATCCCGAAATGAGGAGATCCATCTGCTGATATCAGCCATTCGCGCCCGAACATCGCGCTGCAAGATTTGTAACTAACTGAAATATAGAGATACTTTTCGGGGAAACGCATGGCATCCGTTTTGCTACAGCTTCAGCTCTAAGTGGTCATCCGCTGGCCGCATGATCCGTTGGCCGCATAGTGCCGCCTAGTTTGAATCGAGGACCTTTGCATGCGCATACAGTCGTTTGTTGTTGGAGTATCTATCGCGATGGTGGGTTTGGTCTTTTCGATCCAAGCCGGCTTGTTGTGGTACTTGCAACAGCGTTTGGAACAACAAATGACCATGCAAAGCGGTCAGCTCAGTAAAATTGTGCTCAAACGCACCATCGATGCGATGGCACCGCCAGCACCACCCGACCCCGCGAGCGCGCCAGAACTAGCAACCGCGCCTGAGTTGCCGGCTGCGCCGCAGGTGGCTGAACTTGAAGTGGTGCGACAGGTACGCGTAGCCGCAAGCGCAGCGCCCGCCGTCAGTGCCCCCGTGCCAGTGCCAACGGCTGAGCCCGTAACACCACTACCAACTGCCCAACAACGCTCGAGCTCATCCGCTGCGGCTGCCATCATTGTCATTCAGCAAGGCGATTCACCCGCGACAGTGCAGCATGTCGATAGCCAGCATGGCCAAAGTTACCGCTACGTCACCACGGTCGATGCCTTGCCCAAGGCGCTGAACGAGCAACTCGACCAAACCATGCAGCAGCTGGAAAAACCGGGCGACGCGGCGTGGGTGGAGGATTTCGAAACGATGCGCAGTCAAGGCAGTGCCAGCATTATGGCGGGGTATTTCAAAACCTTGCTGGCTGCCTTGGTGATAAGCAGTTTGGTGCTGCTGAGCTTGATGGTGCTGCTCAGTCGCAAATTGCTGTCGCCGCTAAATGTGTTGGTCGACGGCTTTCGCCAGCTGGCCAGTGGCCACGCAGGCGTCACTGTGCCCACAACACAGCCACTAACTGAATACAAATTTGTACTGGAACAATTTAACCAAGCCAGTCAGCAGCTGGCGGCCTGGCAAGCACGCCACGACGAGCTGGCCCGCCAGCAACAGCTGGTTGAACTGGGTGAAGTCAGCCGTGGCTTGGTGCATGCACTTCGTAACCCGCTGCACACCATGACGTTGGCGCTGGAGCAAATTCACGCCGATCCGCAAAGTGCCACGCAACTGCAACCGATGCTCGAGCAAAAGATCCACCATATTAACCGCACGCTGACCGCGTTATTGACGCTATCTAGCAGTCATATCGATCGCCAGCACCAGGTGCCGCTGGATGCCCTGCTGCAAGACTTGGCGCTGGAATTTTCCGCCCATCAACTGCAACTGCCGGCGCCGAGCGACGTCTCGCTGCAAGGCGCTGAAACCGAACTTCGCACCATGTTGCACGTGCTGGTGGCCAATGCGGTAGAGGCCAGCCCAGCGCCAGCCACCGTCAAGATTTGCGTCGAACAGACGGCGCAGCAGCTAAAAATCATGGTGTATGACCAAGGCGGTGGGCTTGCCGACAGGGTGCGCCACCGTTTGTTTGAGCCGCACGTCAGCAGCAAAGCCGAAGGCTCGGGCATGGGCTTGTATTTGTGCCAACGCTTGGCACAGTTGTATTACCATGGCGATGTGCAGCTGTGGGAACACAACTGCGGCGACAACTGCAAAGGGTGTGTTGCTTGTTTAACCTTGCCGCAATCGCAGCAGCCTGAGGATGTTCCACATGAAACATAACGGCACCCGCTTGTTACTCGTCGAAGATGACGCCACTCAGCGACAACTGTTGACCGGGTTATTACAAGGCGCGCAGTTTGAGGTAACGGCCGTCGACGGCGTGGAATCAGCGATTGTCGCGCTCAAAGCCAATCCACAGCTGCAACTGGTGTTTAGCGACTGGCAATTGGCGGGCCGGGATGGGCTTGAACTGTTACGTTGGGTGCGGCGCGAACGGCCAACGCTGGGTTTTGTGGTTGGTACGGCGTATGGCTCGGTCAGTCACGCCGTCGAAGCCATTCAAGCCGGTGCCGATGATTACCTGACTAAACCGTTTAAACGCCAAGAAATGCTGCTGGCCATCGAAAAAGCGCGCCGGGCTGCAGAGCTTCGTCAGCAAAACCAGCAACTGCAACAAGCACTCGGCGAACAACAACAGCTAGTCGAACTGATTGGCGCGGCGCCTTGTATGCAGCAACTGTTTGCCCGCATTAACCGCATTAGCCACGCCGATGTGCCCGTGCTGATTAGCGGTGAAAGTGGCACCGGCAAAGAGCTGGCGGCGCGGGCGCTGCATCAACTCTCACCACGGCGCGACGGGCCTTTTGTGGCACTGAACTGCGGTGCTATTCCAGAAAGCTTGGCCGAAGCCGAGTTATTTGGCGCGGAAAAAGGCGCCTATACCGGCGCTGTCGCCAGCAAAGCCGGCAAATTTGAAGCGGCACAAGACGGCAGTTTGTTCCTCGATGAAATCGCCGAATTACCACTACCGCTACAAGCCAAACTGCTGCGCGTATTGCAAGAAGGCAAAGTGACGCGCCTTGGCAGCCATCACGAAATTCAGCTGAATGTGCGTATTATTGCCGCCAGCCACCAAGATTTGGCGCAAGCGGTGCGCGACGGCCGGTTTCGCGAAGATCTGTATTACCGCTTAAACGTGGTGCCGCTGCATATGCCGGCGCTGCGCGAGCGTGGTGACGACATCCCGGTGCTGATCAACCATTATTTGCACAAGTATCAGCAGCGCTACCAAACCAGCGCCCCTGCGCTGAGTAAAGCGGCGCTTAAACAATTACTAAGCTATCGCTGGCCAGGCAATGTGCGCGAACTGGCCAATCGGCTAGAACGCTTTGTGTTGCTGCAGGACGAAACCGAACTGCTGGCGGGGTTACAGCCACAAAACGCGCCCAATGCCACACAGGCCAGCGGCGACTTTGTGCTGCCAAGCCAAGGCCTTAGCTTTGAAGCGCTGGAGAAATCCTGCTTACAACAAGCCTTGCAACTGGCGCAAGGCAACAAATCGCAAGCGGCGCGACTGCTGGAATTGCCGTACAAAGCCTTTTTATATCGATTGGAAAAATTTGGCTTAGCGGACTAACACTCGCTCAGAGCTCCCAGTTATGGGCTTGCGCGGATGCCTGCCATCGCGCAGACTAGCAGCACCCTAGTTAAGGAGAGTCTAATGAAGAACATCCTGCTGTGCTTAACGCTGTTGGCTAGCATCGTGCTGCCATGCCATGGCGAAACCATCGCAGCGGCAGCCGCCGCTCCCCAACTCAAACCATTGGATGCCCACTATGCTGTGGCGGGGCAATTAACCCCTGCCGATTTACCGGCGTTAAAAGCACAAGGCGTCAACGTCATCGTTGATATGCGGCCCGATGGTGAAGCGCCTGACCAGCCAACAGCTGCACAGATGCAACAAGCAGCCCAGCAACAAGGGTTGGCGTTTTTTTATATTCCTATCGCGCATGGTGCCATTTCTGATGAATCTGTCGGTCTGTTGCAGCAGGTGATCGCCGGCAAGCCAGGCAAAGTTGCAGCCTATTGCCGCTCAGGTAAACGAGCCAGCCGAACCTATGCGTTAGCACTGGCGTCGATGAAAGATGGTCCTAACCAAGCGCAAATCACCCAGCAGCTGCAAGCCGCTGGCCAAAACATCGACGACTTACAGCAGGAAATCGCCAAACGGATCGCCGCACGATAACCGCGACACCACCTTGCCTTCGTCTGTAAATCCTTGTCAAATAACGACGTTGCAGACGAAGGATAACCTCTATGTTCCGACAATTTGATCAATTTAATGCATGGTTCAATCAGCAGATCGTGCAGTGGCTATTTGGTCGCGCCTTTGCACAAAGTAAATGGCTCGCGGGAATTTTAGGCGTCAGCACCTTACTCCTGCTGGCGTTCTTTAGCGCATTGTCTTGGCCCATCATGTTGTTTATCGCCGCCGCTGTTGTGTTGCAGGTTCGCAAGCAACGCCAAGAAACAATAATGCCGACCCCGTTACCCGATAGACAAGCTGTCAGTGATATTTGGCAACATCTGCGAATTGACGAACAGCATTTATATGTAGATGAATGCGCTGTAGAACGGCTCAAGCTAAAAAAGATAGTTTCAGATCAAATTGATGACGACTATGCGCTGATAGACTTCCCTTATAATCCGCATCTGACCGGCTATTGTTACCCTCGCCAGCAACTGGCGGATGTAACTAGCTGGCTAAAACGGCATCTGCCCCATATCGAATTAATTCAATAAATGAGGTTTTAACATGGCACAACATTCTGGCTTTTCGACCTATCGCATTTGGTTATTAGGCGCCTGGGCCGTTGGGTTTGGTGTGGCTGCCTGTATTGATCTGTCGCAAGCGAATTGGTTAAAGGCGGCCTTCCATAGCTCGATGTTGTTGGTCGGTTTTATGTATTACCGCTACACCAAAGATCAATACACCCCTGAACATCAAAGTTCCTTGTTAAGTGCCTTGAGTTTTGGCCCTGAATACTGTCAGTTCGGCGTGCACAGCTATCATCGCCACGAATTAAACCATATCGAAACCGGTTTGCTGGACCAACGCCAAGCATTTTTACAAATCCAAAGCACTGAGCGCAGCAAGGTACAAATTTTGTTTCCGGTGGCGGAGTTAGACGCAGTGCGCCAGCAATTGCGCGCCAACTTACCCGCCTCTTTACAGACTGAAGCAGATTTCCATTTGTTGTAACTCAGGCTAATCCAACTGACGACGATGTTCGTTAAAGCTTAAACTTTTTGTCGAGTTGTTCCGACTCAAAAGTCACCCCTACATTTTGTCGGAATTGGTTATGACTAGGTCTTTATCCACACAAAATCTTACGAAGCCAGCGGCTGCGACCAAGTCGCTGCCGTCTCGCATTTCATCACCAACGATCATCCAATTGCTCAAAGCGGGGCTTTGGTTATGCGCCTTATTATGGTTGACCCAGCAAGCCATGCACTTTGTCGTGTTAAGTAGCCATGGCTCTTGGGTGCAAGAACACAGTTGGTTAGCACCTTTGCAGGCGTTATTGCGACTGACCTTGTGAACCGTATGCAGGGCTGAGTACCAAACGGTCGTTGTCTAACCGCAGTTGCAGTGGCATTGTCATCAACACGCGCTGGGTGGCCTTGCGTTCATCCAACACAAACACGGGCTGTTGTTCCAGCCACTGCGCCAGCTGTTGTTGTAATGCCTTGGAGACCGGTTTCATCCGCCCGGCATATCCTGCCGCTTGCACATCCGCATGCAACAGTTGGAAGTTTTGCAATCGCACACCATGCACTGCATCGTCATACACCGGTGATGCCATCAACCCCAAGGTCACGCCAACTGGCAACTCGACTAGGCCTAAGCGAATACTAAGTTGTGATTGCAGCTGTACTTGTACGCCTTGCGGCGTAATGTCCGTCGCTACCTGCGTGCTGGTTAAAGTGGCAGGTAAGCCGGCCAATGTTAAACGTTGTGCCTGTTGCTGCAACTGGGTTGAAATCAGCGCACTGAGTTCAACCTCATCCAGACTATAAATAGGAATGGCATTGGTGGTGCTGCACGCGGCCAACACACAACACAGAGCCGCCAAGGTGCTGCGAATCATGTTAATCATTGCTTGTCTCCAGTTGCGTCACGATCACGCCTTGGGCGCGTAACATGGCAATAATGCCTTGATCACCTGCTAAATGGCCAGTACCGACTAGTACCAACTCTGTGCTGTCGTTGCCAAACAGCGCTTGTAGTTTCGGCAGCCATTGCTGATTTCGTTGCACAAACAAGCGTTGATAGCTTCGTGGGTCTTGTGATGCCGTCGGCAGCAACACGTCGCGTTCAATCTGTGCCAAATTGCCACTGCGCCACGCCGCCAGCAATTTGCGCAGCTCCGGCGCAGTATTGGCTAACTCAGCCAAGGCAATTTCAATAAACTCGGACTCGCGGCCATCTGCCAGCGTGGCTAACAACTGTAATTGGAATTCTAAAGTTTCCAAATAGGCCAAGTGTTTTTGCTCACGTCGGGCACGGCTTTCAAAATAAGCATCCACGCCAATGCCTTTTAAACCTGTGCGCTGCGTCTCTAACAAGATTAATTGTGTGGCGACAAAACCTGCACGAAACTGATCAAAATTCGCCAGCTGCAGGCCATATCTTCGTAAGGCATGATCCAATTGGGTTTGAATAGCAGGGGATAAATGCTGCGATAGCGTTTGCCCAGCCGGATATTGCATCGCAGTTAACAGCTGTCGCTGTGCAGCTTCATCCTCTGCCGCCGGCAAAGGCGCTTCGAGTATCACCGTATCACTTTGCTGATAAGCATCAATAAAGGGATCCGGCAGTGGATACTGTGAATCCGGCAAAATATGTACAGTACCGCCAAGATAAAAACAATCCGTCGCTTTGCATACGCGATACACACTGCTGTGTTGCGCCCACACGGAACTGCAGCACCCCAGCATGACGGCAAAAAACCAACATTTGTGCATAGAACTCCCTGACAAAAAAGCCGGCATCTTGCCGGCTTTTCGTATTATTTCTTAATTTTTTGTGGTCGCTGCCAACCGGCAATTACCACTTGTTTGCTTCGGGCGACCACCAGCTGCTCGGATTCGACACTCTTCGTCACCACCGAGCCCGCACCCACCGTGACATTTTGTCCCAAGGTGATTGGCGCAACTAACGAGCTATTCGAACCCACAAACACCCCATCTTCGATAGTGGTTTGGAACTTGTTGGCGCCGTCGTAGTTGCAGGTAATGGTGCCTGCACCAATGTTCACTTTGCTGCCAATCACTGAATCGCCCAAATATGTCAGGTGGTTGGCTTTGGAGCCTTTGCCCAACTTGGTCTTTTTCAGTTCAACGAAGTTACCGACATGGCTATCATCCGCCAGCTCCGAGTCTGGACGAATCCGTGCAAATGGCCCTACCGAACAATCGGCACCAATGGTCGATGCTTCCACCATGGTATTGGCTTTGATTTCGGTGTTATCGCCGACAGTACAGTCTTTTAAGATACAGTTCGCGCCGATACTAACGCCGTTACCCAGCACCACTTTGCCTTCAAAAATGACGTTCACGTCAATCATTACATCCGAGCCGACAGTCACCTCACCGCGCACATCAATGCGAGCTGGGTCACGTAAGTTTGCGCCATTTAACATCAGCTCTTCAGCTTTACGCGCTTGATAGGCTCGTTCTAACTGAGCTAACTGCACACGGTTATTCGCACCCTCGGTTTCAATCGAATTGGCCGGATGGGCGGTCGCAATCGCCACGCCTTCAGCATTGGCCATCGCAATGATGTCTGTTAAGTAAAACTCACCTTGGGCGTTGTTGTTTTTCAGCGCGCTTAACCAACGTTTCAGTGGCGCACCTGGAATGGCCATAATGCCGCTGTTCACTTCGCTGATTTTCAACTGTTCAGCGTTGGCGTCTTTTTGCTCCACAATGCCAACGACCTTGCCGTTGTCACGAACAATGCGGCCATAACCCGTAGGGTTTTGCAGATGCACGGTCAAAATTGCTAAACCATCGCTGCTTCGTGCCGCTAGCAACTGGTTTAAGGTTTCCACTCGAGTCAATGGCACATCCCCGTACAACACCAACACCACGTCGTCATCTGCGATATGTGGCACGGCTTGTTGCACCGCATGGCCTGTCCCTAATTGTTCCGCTTGCAACACCCAGTTTAACGGCTGCTCACCAAGACCTGCTTTTAACTGCTCGGCACCATAGCCGTAGACCAGATTAATGTGTGCGGCGCCCAGCTGGCGGGCGGTGTCGATCACATGCTGCACCATCGGCCGCTCAGCCACTTTGTGCAACACTTTTGGTAATGCAGATTTCATTCGCGTGCCTTTACCTGCCGCGAGGATCACAACGTTTAATGCCATATCAGCCAATCCTTGTTGGTTTTTGCCAAATTCTAACTGAGCAGCCAGCAAATAGCACCTGTCGAATAAATGGCTTTTACAGGCCAGCCGTGTCTTGCAGAAAATTAAGGAAAAAAAAACCACCCGAAGGTGGTTTTTAAGCAGAAGTAACTTACTTCTTGCGCATTTTCTGAATCAACCGCAACTGCGCGATTGCTTCGGCCAACATGGCCGCAGCTTCTGCGTAGTTGAGATCTGGACTTGCATGTTGCATCGCTTCTTCTGCACGTTTTTGTGCAGCAAGCGCGGCTTGTTCGTCCAAATCTTCAGCACGGACGGCCACATCGGCCAGCACTGTCACGCCGTTTGGTTGTACTTCAAGTACACCACCAGCGACATAAATCAGATGCTCTTCACCGAATTGTTTGACAATTCGTACCATGCCCGGCTTGATGCCAGTCAGCAGCGGGATGTGGCCAGGCAGAATACCCAGCTCACCTTCGCTACCAGTAACCTGAATGGACTCAACAAGGCCAGAGAAAATTTTCTCTTCGGCACTTACCACGTCCAACTGTACTGTCATCGCCATGTCGCTCTCCTAAAGCTGTAAAATTACAGCTTCTTCGCTTTTTCGATCGCTTCGTCGATAGAACCAACCATGTAGAAGGCTTGTTCTGGCATGTGATCGAACTCACCGTCCAGAATACCTTTGAAGCCACGGATAGTGTCTTTCAGAGAAACGTATTTACCTGGTGAGCCAGTGAATACTTCAGCAACGAAGAATGGCTGTGACAGGAAGCGTTGGATTTTACGAGCGCGGAATACAGTCGTTTTGTCCACTTCTGACAATTCGTCCATACCCAGGATCGCGATGATATCTTTCAGTTCTTTGTAACGTTGCAATACAGATTGCACGCCACGAGCCACTTCATAGTGCTCTTTACCGATAACCAGTGGGTCCAACTGACGAGACGTTGAATCCAGTGGGTCGATCGCTGGGTAGATACCCAGAGCAGCGATGTTACGGCTTAATACAACGGTTGCATCCAAGTGAGAGAACGTGGTCGCTGGTGACGGGTCAGTTAAGTCGTCCGCTGGTACGTAAACCGCTTGAATTGACGTGATAGAACCAGTTTTGGTCGACGTGATACGCTCTTGCAGAACGCCCATCTCTTCGGCCAGTGTTGGCTGGTAACCTACCGCTGAAGGCATACGGCCTAACAGAGCTGATACTTCAGTACCGGCCAGCGTGTAACGGTAGATGTTGTCAACGAAGAACAGAACGTCGCGACCTTCGTCACGGAATTTCTCTGCCATCGTCAAACCAGTCAGAGCTACGCGCAGACGGTTTCCTGGCGGCTCGTTCATTTGACCGTAAACCAGTGATACTTTGTCCAGAACGTTTGAATCGTTCATTTCGTGGTAGAAGTCGTTACCCTCACGAGTACGCTCACCTACACCGGCGAATACTGAATAACCGCTGTGCTCGATCGCGATGTTACGGATCAGCTCCATCATGTTTACAGTTTTACCTACACCAGCACCACCGAACAGACCAACTTTACCACCCTTGGCGAATGGACATACCAAGTCGATAACTTTGATACCTGTTTCTAACAGAGCGTTAGACGCAGCTTGATCTTCGTAGCTAGGTGCAGCGCGGTGGATTGACCAACGCTCTTCTTCACCGATTGGGCCTGCTTCATCGATTGGCTCGCCCAACACGTTCATGATACGACCTAACGTCGCTTTACCCACTGGAACTTCGATAGGACGACCAGTGTTCACAACTTCCAGACCGCGACGCAGACCATCAGTTGAACCTAACGCGATTGCACGAACAGTGCCGCCACCGAGCTGTTGCTGAACTTCCAGCACCAGGCCAGCCAGGTCACCGCTCGTTACTTTTAACGCGTCATAGATACCAGGTACCGCATCTTGTGGAAAGTCGATATCCACAACGGCGCCAATGATTTGGACTACCTTACCTTGACTCATGTTAATTCCTCTAATTTCTCAAACCTGTAACCAAGCATTAAACGGCAGCTGCACCTGAGACGATTTCGCTCAGTTCTTGCGTAATGGCAGCTTGACGTGCTTTGTTGTAAACCAGTTTCAGCTCGTCCATCAGGTTGCCAGCGTTATCGGTTGCGGCCTTCATTGCCACCATCCGAGCTGCTTGCTCACTCGCTGCGTTTTCTACAACGCCCTGATAGACCTGAGACTCGATATAACGATCCAGTAATTTATCCAAAATCACTTTTGGATCTGGTTCGTAGATGTAGTCCCAGCTATGGGTTCTGGCTGACAGCTCTGCTTTTGGTAAAGGTAAGAGTTGCTCAATCACTGGTTCTTGTTTCATCGTGTTGACGAACTTGTTGTAAACCACAAACAAGCGGTCGATTTTGCCTTGCTCGTAAGCATTGAGCATCACACGGACTGAACCAATGACATCAGCCAAACGTGGTGTATCGCCTGAACCCGATTGCTGTGCCAGAACTTTGCCACCAAAACGTTTAAAGAATGCCGTTGCTTTGTTGCCGATCACAGCAAACTGAGCAGTTGCACCTTTATCAGTCCAGGTTTTCATGTCCTGTAACACGCGTTTGAATTCGTTGGAATTCAGGCCGCCGCAAAGGCCACGGTCTGTCGATATCACGATGTAGCCAACATTCTTCACATCACGTTCCGTTAAAAACGGGTGGCGATATTCCAAAGTGCCGTTCGCGATATTGCCGATTACTTTGCGCATAGCTTCAGCGTATGGACGTGAGTGGGCAACGCGTTCCTGCGCTCTGCGCATTTTGCTAACTGCCACTTTTTCCATAGCGCTGGTGATCTTACGAGTATTGTTAATACTCCCGATCTTACTTTTAATCTCTTTAGCGCCGGCCATGACTTATCTCCGAAAATTTCAACTAAGGGTGGCGACACCGCCACCCAGAACCATCGCCTGATTACCAGGTTTGAGTTGCTTTGAACTTCTCAATAGCGCCTTTGATAGTCGCTTCGATTTGGTCGTTAAAGTTGCCGGTTTTGTTCAGATCAGCCATGAACGATGCGTGCTCAGCGTGCATGTACGCTAATAACGCAGCTTCGAAGTCCAGGATCTTAGGAACTTCGATATCTTTCATGAAACCTTTTTCAATGGCATACAGAGAAACACCCATATCAGCCACGCCCATTGGCGCGTACTGCAGCTGTTTCATCAGTTCTGTAACCTTCTGACCGTGGTCTAATTGCGCACGAGTTGCATCGTCCAGATCTGAAGCGAACTGAGCGAACGCAGCCAACTCGTTATATTGAGCCAGTGCCAGACGGATACCGCCACCGAGTTTCTTGATGATCTTAGTTTGAGCAGCACCACCAACACGAGATACCGAAATACCAGCGTTAACCGCTGGACGGATACCGGCGTTGAATAAGCCTGTTTCTAAGAAGATCTGACCGTCAGTGATCGAAATTACGTTCGTAGGAACGAAGGCAGACACGTCGCCCGCTTGTGTTTCGATGATTGGCAATGCAGTCAATGAACCAGTTTTGCCTTTCACTTCACCGTTGGTGAAACGTTCTACATAGTTGTCGTTGACGCGTGATGCGCGCTCTAACAGACGGCTGTGCAGATAGAATACGTCGCCTGGGTAAGCTTCACGTCCTGGCGGACGGCGTAACAACAGAGAGATTTGACGGTAAGCAACAGCTTGTTTTGACAAGTCATCGTATACGATCAGCGCATCTTCACCGCGGTCACGGAAGTATTCACCCATGGTGCAACCAGAGTATGGTGCTAAGAACTGTAATGCAGCAGCTTCAGACGCTGATGCAACCACAACAATGGTGTGAGCCAATGCATTGTGTTCTTCCAGTTTACGTACCACGTTGGCAATCGTAGAGGCTTTTTGGCCTACACAAACGTAGATACATTTAACACCAGTGGTTTTCTGGTTGATGATGGTGTCGATCGCCAGAGCTGTTTTACCAGTTTGACGGTCACCGATGATCAATTCACGCTGACCACGACCGATTGGGATCATCGAGTCGACTGATTTATAACCAGTTTGCAGCGGCTGATCTACCGATTGACGGTCGATAACGCCTGGAGCGATCTTCTCAACTGGTGCAAAGCCTGCAGCTTCAATTGGACCTTTACCATCGATTGGTTCACCCAGTGTATTCACTACGCGACCCAACAGACCTGGACCAACTGGTACTTCAAGGATACGGCCAGTTGCTTTTACTTTGATACCTTCACGCAGGTCCGCATATGGACCCATGACTACGGCACCAACTGAGCTGCGCTCTAAGTTCAGTGCGATAGCATAACGGTTACCAGGAAGCTCGATCATCTCACCTTGCATACACTCGGCTAAGCCGTTGATGCGGATGATACCGTCAGTAACAGACACGATAGTGCCTTCGTTACGAGCTTCACTGACAACTTCGAACTGCTCAATACGTTTTTTGATCAGTTCAGAGATTTCAGTGGAATTCAGTTGCATTGCTCTAATCCCCAATTATGACTGTAGCGCAGTGGCTAAACGGTCTAACTTACCGCGAACTGAGCCATCAATTACCAGATCACCGGCTTTGATTAACATACCCCCGACCACGGCCGGATCTACGCTACAGTTCAATTTAACTTTGCGAGCGAAACGCTGTGACAACGCAGCACTCAGCTTTTCTTGATATTCCGCTGTTAACGCATTGGCAGACACAACATCAACTGTCATCTCTTTTTCATGCTCAGCTTTTAACACCAAGTAAGCCTCGTACACGGCAGGCAGCGCAGCTAAACGGTTATTCTCAGCCATCACCTTGACCAGGTTTTGGCCGTGTTCGTTTAATTGCTCACCACAAACTTGGATAAAAAAGGCTGCTTGTGCGTCAGCAGCACTGTTGCTTTGTAAGCGAGAGGCGACCAGCTCATGTTTGACGACTTCAGCCGCAAAACCCAGCATTTCACCCCACGCCGCCAAAGCGTTGTGTTCAACCGCAAAGTCAAACGCTGCTTTGGCATAAGGACGAGCTACATTCGTCAGTTCAGACATGGCTCTTCCTCTTACAGTTCTGCAACCAGTTTTTCCAAGATGTCGCTGTGAGCAGCTTCATCGATAGTCCGTTGAAGAATACGTTCAGCACCAACCACTGCCAGGGCAGCAACCTGCTTACGCAGTTCTTCTTTCGCACGAATGCGTTCAGCTTCAACTTCCGCTTTAGCTTGCGCGAGGATCTTTTCACGTTCAGCTTGGGCTTTGACAGCAGCTTCATCAATGATTTGCGCTTCGCGTTTTTTCGCTTGGTCGATCAGGGCAGAAGCTTGCGCTTTTGCTTCAACCAAGTGTTGCTTCGCTTTCTCTTGCGCTAACTGCAGGTCTTTCTCAGCGCGATCACTCGCTGCTAAGCCATCTGCAATTTTTTGCTGGCGAGCTTCGATAGCGCCAATGATTGGTGGCCATACATACTTCATACAGAAGAGTACGAACACCACGAACGCGATTAACTCACCAATGAGAGTGGCGTTAATATTCACGACCGCTTCTCCTTAATTACGAAGTAAAAGTTCTGTTTCGCGTCCAAATTACATTGCGAACAACATGTACAGGCCGATTGCAACACCGATCATAGCGATCGCGTCAATCAGACCAGCAACGATGAACATTTTACCTTGCAGAGTAGGGGCCAGCTCTGGTTGACGAGCTGCTGACTCTAAGAATTTACCGCCCAGAGTACCGAAACCGATTGCAGTGCCTAATGCACCCAGACCGATTAACAGAGCAACTGCGATCAGTTTCAAACCTAATACCATTTCCATAACGTTCTCCAGTATTACTTAAGTTAAAAAATAAAAGTTAAAACGAAATTATTAATCGTGGTGTTCGTGAGCCATGCTCAGGTAAACCACAGTCAGCATTGTAAAAATGAATGCTTGCAGCGGAATAACCAACAAGTGGAATGCCGCCCAAATAAAATGCAGACCTAAAATTTGCCACAGACCCGTCATCGCAATCAGGATGAAGATCAATTCGCCTGCATACATGTTACCGAACAACCGCAGCGCCAGTGACAATGGTTTTGCCAACAACGCAACAACTTCCAGAATAAAGTTAAACCAGTACAACCAAGGCGTGTTAAACGGTTGAGTAGTCAGTTCCTTGATGAAGCCACCAACACCTTTGATTTTGATGTTGTAGTAGATCATCAGGATGAATACACCCAATGCCAAGGCAAAGGTCATGTTCAGGTCAGTGGTCGGTACAATTTTCATGTAGACATGATGTGGATCATGGCCCATTGCAGCACCCACTTGTTGAGCTGCCATAGGCACAAAATCAACAGGGATTAAGTCCAACAGGTTCATCAGCAACACCCAGACGAAGATAGTCAGTGCTAATGGAGCAATCAGTGGGCTCTTACCATGGAATGTGCTCTTGACGATATCGTCAATGAACTCGACGACCATCTCGACGGCACATTGCCATCTTGTCGGAACGCCTGCGTGCGCTTTTTTTGCGACGGCGCGGAAGGATAGGATAAACACCAATCCCATCAATACTGACCATGCTAGCGTGTCGACGTGAACAGCCCAAAAGCCTTCACCGACAGTCCAGTTGGTCAAGTGGTGGGTAATATAGTCTTTGCTTGTCAGCTCACCAGATGCCATTGTTAGTCCCAATTATCGTAGTTAATCAAAATCGACAACACGACTTGTACGATGACCATGAAAAACAGACCACAAAAAAACAACCAGTCTGTCATCGTTGCGTGTTTAAACGCCGTTGCCGCGAGCAACGCCGTTGTTAAAAATTTTATCGTCTCGCCGCGGTATACCGACTTCAACACCAGCTGCGGGTTGAGTTCACCACGGAACCGAAACACATACCACGTAAAAAGACTGTGCGGCAGAATTATGCAATACGCACCCAACAACACGGATTTCGCGGCAAGCCCATTAAAGGCCAGGTAAACCAAAGCCGCTAGCGCGATTGCAGCCAGCGACTGCCTCAAAAACATGTGTAAAATCAATTTAAAACGTTGTTTTGTTGTGGTTAAAGGCACGTCACACCACCAAAAAATGCGCAAAACAACAGTTTAAAAAGCACGCGCAAGTATACTTATCTGCCTTATTTTTGCAACCAAAACCCGCGCCACAGCTGAAATTGTCGCCGTTTTTGAAAATTAACTGACTAGTTTTCAAACTCAGCCAAACCAAGCTTTTGCAAAATGCCATCAAGTTCCGGCAAACTGCTGTAATTAATCACTAATTCGCCTTTGCCTTTTTTGTTGTAACTAATAGCGACTGGCGCCCCGAAGCGCTCACTTAATCGCTGTTCTAACATGGCAACATCAGGGTCTTTGGCCGCCACCTGTTTTTCAACAGGAGGTTCTAATAAGCGACGGACTAAATTTTCAGTTTCACGCACCGTGAGTTGTTTAGCAGCAATGATACGGCCCGCATCCAATTGTTGTTCAAGAGGTAAAGCGAGTAGAGCCCGAGCGTGCCCCATTTCGATGTCACCGTGCTCCAATAGCGTTTTAACTTCATCCGCTAACTGGTTCAGGCGCAATAGGTTTGTCACGGTAGCCCTTGATTTACCTACTGCTTCGGCGACTTGTTGGTGCGTTAATTCAAATTCTGTCAACAGCCGTTGCAAGGCCACCGCTTCTTCCATCGCGTTCAAATCTTCGCGCTGAATGTTTTCAATCAGGGCAATTGCGACGGCCGCTTCATCTGGAACATTTTTTAGAATGCAAGGTACTTCATGTAATCCAGCCAATTGAGACGCCCGCCAACGACGTTCACCGGCAATGATTTCGTAGGAGTTAGTGCTCAGCTCGCGCACAACGATGGGTTGGATCACGCCTTGGGCACGAATAGAACTGGCTAAATCCTCTAATGCATCCTGCGACATGTCTTTGCGAGGTTGATACTTACCAGGCGTTAGCCATTCAATAGGTAACTTCTGTAAGTCAGACTGTAAACTTTCAGTTTTATGTTCAGGAGTGGGGGCAGGCGTTGATTTGTTCGGAGTTAATAACGCATCAAGGCCACGACCTAAGCCGCGTTTCTTTAAAGACATTCTAGTTATTTTCCTTTAAATTCAAGCAGATTCTGCGTTTTTCTTCGATTTTTTCTCTGCCCGACGTAAAATCTCCCCGGCAAGCGCTAGATAAGCTTTTGCGCCTGTAGAGCTTTTATCGTAATACATGACGGGTGTACCAAAGCTAGGAGCCTCGGCTAAACGCACATTACGTGGGATCACCGCACGATACACTTTGTCGCCAAAATGACGTTTCAATTGCTCAGATACATCGTTGGCTAAACGGTTTCGCGGGTCATACATGGTGCGTAATATCCCTTCAATCTTCAAATCAGCATTGATTACGGATTGTAGTTTACCGATGGTATCGACCAGCGCAGTTAACCCTTCCAACGCATAATACTCACACTGCATCGGCACTAATACGGAATCAGCAGCGGCCATGGCATTGACCGTTAGCATGTTCAATGACGGCGGGCAGTCAATGAATACAAAGTCATATTGGTCACGATAATTTTTCAGTGCGTTACGTAATCGCAGCTCTCGCGCAAACACATCGAGCAAACGAACTTCAGCCGCTGTGACATCCGAGTTGGCTGCAACTAAGTGATAGCCACCGCCTGTTTCAGTTACCACAACTTCTGGCAATGGTTTTTCATCGACTAATAGTTCGTAAGCGGTGGCATGGACTTCGTATTTATCCACGCCGCTGCCCATAGTGGCATTGCCTTGTGGGTCTAAATCAATCAGCAGTACTTTGCGCTTTGTTGCAGCCATGGACGCTGCAAGATTAACTGCAGTCGTGGTTTTACCGACTCCACCCTTTTGGTTGGCAATGGCTATGACTTTTCCCACAAAGCATCCTCGCGTTGATATTAGATCCGTTGCAATCGTACTAAAAACCGTTGACCAACAAGTTCCGGCACGTGCAATTCGATAGTGTCGACAACTTTAACAAAATCAGGCAAAGCTGCAATTTCTTCCTGCACTTGAGCGCCTTTCATGGCGAGAAACTGGCCATTTTGTGCCGGTAAGTGTTTGCACCAAGTCACCATATCGGTCATTGAGGCAAAAGCTCTGCTCACCACACTGTCATATCCAGCGTCGCGTTGGTGATCTTCAACTCGACTTTGTAGTGGGTGAATATTTTCTAATTTAAGTTGGATCTTCACCTGGTTTAAAAAACGAATACGCTTTCCAAGACTATCAAGCAAAGTAAACTGCTTATCAGGACAACAGATGGCTAATGGCACCCCCGGTAAACCTGGCCCTGTGCCAACATCAATGATGTGTTCCCCTTGCAGGTGTGGCGCAACAACCAAGCTGTCCATGATATGTTTGACCAGCATTTCTTGAGGATCGCGCACCGACGTTAAATTGTAAGCACTATTCCATTTATCCAGCAGCTGAACATAACTGACCAATTGCAGCAGCTGCTGATCCGTCAAGACTATGTGGGTTTGTGCAACCAGTTGTTTTAAGCGATCGAACATCAATACTCTCTAAGCTGACTTACGCAGCAAGCCTTGTTTCTTTAAAAACACCAATAACAACGAGATTGCTGCAGGTGTGATCCCCGAGATCCGTGACGCTTGCCCCACGGTCTGTGGTTGCGCTTGGTTCAACTTCACGACCACTTCGTTGGACAAGCCTTTCACCACTTTGTAATCAAAGTCTTGTGGCAATAGCGTTTGTTCATTGCGCTCTTGCTTGGCGATCTCATCTTGTTGGCGGTTGATATAACCTTCGTATTTGATCTGAATTTCAACTTGTTCTGCAGCCTGTTCGTTCGCTAAATGCGGGCCCAGACTTTCAATTTGCATCAGATCTTTGTAGGTCACTTCTGGGCGGCGAATTAAATCTTCCAAACTTGCTTCGCGGATCATCGGTGTCTTCAATAAAGCATTTACGCGTTCAATATCAACGTGTTGTGGATGAACCCAGGTCTGCCGCAGGCGTTGCCTTTCCAGCTCCATCTGTTCGATCTTTTCATTAAATGCTTGCCAGCGGATATCATCAACTAAGCCAAGTTCACGGCCCTTGCTGGTCAAACGCAGATCTGCGTTATCTTCACGTAACATCAAGCGATATTCAGCGCGACTAGTGAACATGCGGTAGGGCTCTTTGGTGCCTAAGGTCGTTAAATCGTCAACCAATACACCAATGTAGGCTTGGTCACGGCTTGGTACAAAGGCGTCCTTCTCTTGGACATACAACGCCGCGTTCATCCCTGCCAATAAGCCTTGTGCGCCCGCTTCTTCGTAGCCTGTGGTGCCATTGATCTGCCCAGCAAAGAAAAGACCGCTAATGTATTTGGTTTCCAACGATTTTTTTAGATCCCGCGGATCAAAATAATCGTATTCGATGGCGTAACCTGGTCGTGTAATGTGAGCATTTTCTAAACCAGCGATCGAATGAACTAGTTCCAGCTGTACGTCAAACGGCAAGCTTGTTGAAATGCCGTTTGGATATAACTCATGCGTTGTTAAACCTTCCGGTTCAATAAAGATCTGATGTTTGTCTTTGTCAGCAAAGCGATTGATCTTGTCTTCAATGGATGGACAGTACCGTGGACCAACCCCTTCAATCACGCCCGTGTACATAGGAGAACGGTCTAAACCGCCACGAATAATGTCGTGGGTTTTTTCATTGGTGTACGTGATGTAACACGGAACTTGTTGCGGATGATCGCTTTGTTTGCCAATAAACGACATGACCGGTAATGGGTTATCACCTGGTTGTGGCTGCATCTTGGAGAAATCGACAGAACGCGCGTCAATACGCGGTGGAGTTCCTGTTTTCAAACGGCCGACACGAAATGGTAACTCGCGAAGACGTCGAGCTAGAGCTACAGACGGCGGATCACCAGCACGTCCACCGCTATAGTTTTGCAAACCAATATGAATTTGGCCGGCTAAGAAGGTACCTACTGTCAGAACAACTGACTTTGCCTGAAAACGTAACCCCATCTGGGTGACAATGCCTGTCACACGATCATTTTCTACAATCAGATCATCACAAGCTTGTTGAAAGATCTGTAAATTGGGCTGGTTTTCTAAAATGGTACGGATCGCAGCACGATACAGTGCACGGTCTGCTTGGGCGCGGGTTGCTCTTACAGCTGGGCCCTTAGAGCTATTCAAAGTACGAAATTGAATACCTGCTTTATCGGTTGCCAGAGCCATGGCACCGCCCATCGCATCGATTTCTTTTACCAGATGCCCTTTGCCGATTCCGCCGATCGCAGGATTACATGACATCAGGCCAAGCGTTTCAACATTGTGAGTAACGAGTAGGGTTTGCATGCCCATTCGTGCTGCAGCGAGCGCTGCTTCGGTACCGGCATGTCCACCGCCGATGACTATCACATCATAGGTTTGTTCAAACAACATCTTGGCCTCACGATCTGACTAAATTAAAAAGGGGCGCGTATTGTACCTTGATCCAAGGTGAAACTAAACGCCTGATTGAGGATCAAGATCCGATGCGATCCTCTATATATAAAAGAGATCTTTTTAAAGAGATCTTTTTATTGATCTTACTGTTATACCGGCTGTTTCCAGTGCATAAGTCACTTTTGATCAAAAGGATCAATCAGTTACAAAGGATCTAACTTGTGATCTGCCTTGGATCCTAATCACTTAAACCTGTGATCAACTCGCTGTTTTATCCACAAGAGGATCTGATGATAATTTGATGCAGAGGATAACACCAGTTTTTTCACTGGCTTATACGGTATTTATCCACAGATGTGATCTAACTGGGATCTAATTGTGGATAAGCTATTGATGATTTCGACAAATTATCATGTATTTATAAGATCTTTATTAAGTATTTAATGCTGCGGATCGCGCAGACTGTCGTTGCTGGCCTGGTGCCAGTTCGACCGTTAGACATCCAGTAATTGGACAGTGACTTGTGATTTGGCGGGTACTTTTGTACCCGCTTTTTTTTAGCGGGGTAAGAGAGGCGTTAAATTTGGCAACCACTGCAATGCCAAATCTTCAGGAAGCTCTTGATTTTGAGCATCTATTTTAAGTTCGACCCCTAGTGATTTTGCACCACGAGCACTAAGTAAATCCGCTAGTTTATCGCCCGCTAAACAAAAAGTGTCGTAACTCGAGTCACCTAAAGTGATCACGGCGAAGCAAACTGTGGTAAGATCTGTTTGATCTTGTGCTAATTGATCCGCAAAGGGTTGGATATTGTCGGGCAGATCACCCGCTCCATAGGTCGAGGTGATCACTAACCAAGTCGAATCTTTGGTTAGTTGTTCTATATCGGGTGTTAATTGAAGCCGGACGGCAAAACCCGCTTGTGCCAGTGCGTCAGCTACTTGTTCTGCTGTGTATTCCGCAGCGCCCATTTGGCTGCCCACGAGGATCTCAATCATCGTTAAACCTCTTGTCAGGTAAATGATTGGCTATACTACCGGAATTAAACCACATAGAGCGAAAGCTTTGTGTGGCTTGGGTATTTTTACTGCAAAGCAGGCTCAGTAAAATTACAGCAGCACAACCCGTAAAGCGCCTGCGTGTTATTGAGGTTGAACTACTTTATGTCTGAGTCCCTGACTTTTTCCCAGCTACAACTGCCAGAACCAATTCTGAAAGCAGTCACAGAATTGGGCTATGAAACTCCGTCGCCAATCCAGGCAGCGGCCATTCCCAAGCTGTTGGCGGGTGAGGACTTATTAGGCCAAGCGCAAACAGGTACCGGTAAAACCGCTGCTTTCGCATTGCCGTTGTTGGCCCGACTGGATCCAAACCAGATCGAACCGCAAATTCTGGTACTCGCGCCAACACGCGAATTAGCCATTCAAGTGGCCGAAGCGTTCCAAGCGTACGCGCGTTTTATGCCAGATTTCCACGTACTGCCGTTATACGGTGGTCAAAACTACAGCACGCAATTACGTTCATTAAAACGTGGCTCGCAAGTGATCGTCGGTACGCCAGGTCGTATTATGGATCATATTGATCGTGGCACTTTGGTGTTGGATAAACTGCGTGCGATCGTGCTTGATGAAGCCGACGAAATGTTACGTATGGGCTTTATCGATGATGTGCAATACATCATGGACGCAACACCAGCAGGACGCCAAGTGGCGATGTTCTCTGCCACCATGCCGCCACAAATTCGCGCCATTGCTCAAAAGCATTTAAAAGATGCAACGGAAATCAAGATCGAATCGAAGACCAGCACAGTTGAACGCATTGAACAGCGTTATGTGTTGCTGGAAGGCAGCCAAAAATTAGACGCGTTAACTCGGGTGCTGGAAGGCGAAGAGTATGATGCCAGCATCATTTTCGTGCGTACAAAGAGTGCCACCGAAGAGATCGCTGAAAAATTGGGTGCCCGCGGTTACGCTGTTGCTTGCTTAAACGGCGACATGAACCAAGCGCACCGCGAACAAACCATCCGTCGTTTAAAAGCCGATCAGCTCGATATCATTGTCGCGACTGACGTGGCGGCCCGTGGTTTGGACGTAGAGCGCATCAGCTTGGTGGTGAACTACGATATTCCATACGATAGCGAAGCTTACGTGCACCGTATCGGCCGTACAGGTCGTGCTGGTCGTGAAGGTAAAGCGATCCTGTTCGTATCACCACGCGAACGTCGTCTGCTGCGCACCATTGAACACGCAACCCGTCAACCGATCGAAAAAATGTCACTGCCAACAGGCCAAGTGATTGAAAAACGTCGTATTGATGCGTTCCGTGCTCAGTTAGCGCAAACGCTGGAAACGCAGAACTTAAGTTTCTTCCAAGAATTGATCGCTGAATGGCGTGATTCGATGGAAACGACCGATGCTGATTTAGCTGCTGCGTTGTTGTTCTTAGCGCAAAAAGATCAACCACTGAACGTGGCAAACCAGTTCCCAGAATTGCGTGAACCGTTCAGCCGTGATCGCAATGACCGTCCAAACGACCGCGGCGAGCGTAACTCACGTTTCGAACGTGGCGATCGCCCAGAGCGCGGCGAGCGTCAGGAACGTGGTGACCGTCCAGAGCGCGGTGAGCGCCCAGAACGTGGCCCACGTCGTAACCGTGAAATGCAAGGCAACTACGTGACTTACCGCATCGAAGTGGGTAAAGAGCACGGTGTGCGTGCTGGTGATATCGTCGGCGCTATCGCCAACGAAGCAAATATCGATAGCCAATTTATTGGCAATATCAAATTGTTCGATCATTTCTCTACGGTTGAATTGCCAGGCGACATGCCAAATGAAGTGTTCATGCACTTGAAAAAGGTTTATGTGCGCAAGCAAAAGCTGAATATCGCGGTGGATACTGGCGCCCCGGCAGCGGATCGCGGTGATCGTCCAGATCGTTACAAACGTGAATTTGATCGCAGCGGTTTTGGCCAACGCCCAGGTGCTGCACCGAAGAAACCACGTCGTGATCGTGACCCATCTTAATAGCGATTGCTAAATAGATCCTAAAAGAGCTCTTCGGAGCTCTTTTTTTATGCGCATTTTCTGTGATTTACACCGATGTTCTGCCGTTTTGCAGCAGGGTTTGCAGAGAGGGTGACGATATTGGCGCTTGAATCTTCTGGCAACGACTCCATATAAATTGCATCTTCTGTAGCTAGGACACGACCATGATCATTGCTTGTCCCCACTGCGCGGGCTTAAACCGCGTGCCACAAAGCCGCCTATTGCAGCAGCCAAGCTGCGGTAAATGCAAACAACCGCTGTTTATTGGCGCTCCTGTAACGCTAACGTCGGAGAATTTCGTCAATCATGCGGTAAAGTCTGACGTGCCCATTTTGCTGGATTTCTGGGCGTCTTGGTGCGGCCCTTGCCAAAGTTTTGCGCCAACCTTTGCTGCCGCGGCCAGCGAACTAGAACCGCAGTTGCGTTTTGGCAAAATCAACACGGAGAGCGAGCAGCAGTTAGCAGCGCAATTCCAGATCCGCTCGATTCCCACACTCGTATTAATGCAAAAGGGTAAAGTATTGGCTCAACTCAGTGGTGCTTTACCCAAAGCTCAGTTATACCAATGGCTTGAGCAACAGCAGCATAAAGTGCAGCACACCACGGATAGTGAATAGTCGGTGTGGCTGTTGCCATCAGTTCAATGTAAAAATCAAAACCAAGGAGCCCGCATGTCGACCTCATTTCGTTTAACCAGTCCCGATATCCAAGAAGGCCATTTCATGGCGAAAAGCTTTGAATTTAATGGTTTTGGTTGCGACGGCCCGAATTTATCGCCGGCGCTGGCTTGGCAAAATGCTCCCTCTGGCACTAAAAGCTTTGCGATCACCGTGTACGATCCGGATGCACCAACCGGTTCTGGCTTTTGGCATTGGTTGGTGGTGGACATTCCGGCATCGGTAACATCGCTTGCTCAGGGGGCTGGCAACGGTGATTTGCCTGCAGGTAGCCGTTCCTTTACCAATGACTACGGCATCAAAGAGTTTGGCGGTGCCTGTCCACCACAAGGCCATGGTATGCACCGGTATCAATTTACGGTCTGGGCACTACCAGAGGCGTCATTAGGCGTTCCTGATGGCGCTAGCGCTGCTGTGGTGGGTTTTATGCTCAATGCCACTGCGCTCGCTAAGGCGACGCTTACCGCGACCTACGCGCGCTGAATTGAGCGGTTTGTCGATTGAAAAAAAACCGGGAACTCCCGGTTTTTTTATTGATGTGCAGCGTTGGTTATTTGCCGATACAGAATGTATAAATATATTTAAAATCAATACCTTATTATGTTTTTCGGTGGCTGTAGGTGGGCCGTTTTCGGATAAGAAAATATCATGATAGGCAAACATCAGCTTTTGGACGGTGCGTGTTATCTCTTTTCGTTTTTCGATACGTAGTCAGCATATGCTTGTGCATGGGTAAGAACTAACTCTGCGGTATCAACATCGTCGAGTAAGTCGATGGCCGGAGATGGGAGGTCAGGAACACCATCGATAGCATCCTTTACAGGTTGTTGCTCAAGCCATTGGAAAACTTTATTTCGCTTTTCCATAACAGCAAAAAGAATTTCAAATATCTGACTCGATAACTCTTTAGCGCCAAACCATTCTAATGGCTTTCTGATACTTGATTTGAGTTTTGTTCTGACAGAATGGTCGATTCTTAGTGCTAGCTGAGCTGCTTTGAGTTCTTCAGGTTTAATTTCTTTCTTTGCCCAGTCAACTCTACGAGCAAGGTCTGTTGCTTGATGCCGATAAATGCCGTCTACAGGCGCAATGATGCCAGTTTTTATGTGTTCCAGTTTTTTTAGAGCATCAAGTAAGGGACATAAATCTGTATCGTTAGAAACGAATACAAAATGTTGTGGCGATGGATCGCTGAACGCGTCCATTAAAGCGTGGACTGCAATATTGATATCTGTTTGCTTTTCTTCAATCCGCCAAACATTTACTTGTGGACATCCTGCGTGAAGTTCTTTGGGTCGCATCGGGTCAACTTGCCGCAGAGTCACAGGATTCACGGTATGGGTCCCGAGAATAATAGTGAACATTTCTTCGGGATAAATGCATTGTAATGCTTGGTGGTAAGCTTTTTGGTCGGTTGCAGCAGTTGCTGAAAAGGTAATTTTCGGGATAACTTCCGAAGTAAAATACTTCGTAATTACCACGTCATCTAGTTCTGCCAAGATATTGGCTGGAACGGAGTTTGTGATCGCACTTTTGACCAGAGCTATAGGGTCCAACCACTTATATGGTGTGTTTTTTAGAACACCGTAATACAGGTTGTAACCGTCGATGTAGATGCGAGTCTTCATTTGCTTTCCGTAGCCACATGCTGTAAAAACGAAAAAACCGGCATAGAGCCGGCTTTTTCCCCCTCATCTCGCAAATCGCAATGCTTACGTAGACTTCGGGTTAGTTGTTAAAATCAGTATAATACGAAAACGCAATGATCTGGTCAGACCACTGGCTGTATGTCTTCGATTGATAACGTTAATCGTCGTCTAATTAATATAAAAAGGGAAGCTATCCGACAGCTTCCCTCCCATTTTCATCAATGCTGAAATCTATTTTGTGATTTTCGCAGCTGACTGGGCACCCGCCCGAGCATCCAATCGTTTAGAGCAGCACGAGAGATATATGCCCGCTTGCCACCAGGTTTTGTGAAATGCAGTTGGTTCTCACAGGACAGTTTGTACATCCGGCTGACACTTAAATCGCAGTAGATGGCGCTCTCTTCAAGAGTCAGTACCTCTTTGAAATTCAATGACATTTTCATCAAACAGAGTTCGATTGATGATTTTGCAATCACTTCAGAATCTAGAGTTGCCGCTGCACCTAATGCCTGCGTGATTTCATTCATCGCTGCTGCTGACTCTGTGTCGTTATCCATTTTTGGTTCTGGGAAATTGGGAATATGGGAATTGTTCATAAATTCAATCTCTTAGCTTAATGTTTAATCTGGGAAATCTGAGTATTAAGGTGCAGGTCGCGAATAATTCGGTTGGGGAAAATCCGGTAGTACCGATCGTGAGGCTTACCGCCAGGGAACTGGCGTTTGCACACTAAACGGCGTGTGTCGTCGTTTGATTTTAACCATTCACGTTGCTCCATCATTCGTGCTCGCGGCATTAACTGGGCACGGTGTTTAATTTGTAAACCTTGGGCGAAAGCAGTTTTCGTGAGGAACCACTCACATTCGTTTGTGTCCTTATTGCTCACTACATAGCCAAATTCATCATCTTGAAGAGCTTTAAGTGGAGCAACTAGTCCAAGCTCCCATGCAGGAATGGCACTTGCTAGAATTCTTCGTAGCGTATGCTCCTCGCTATCATGATCATGACCACGATTGTCTAGCCAGCACTCAAATAAATCCTCCATCGAATTAATGGCCTCATTAGGTTCCCAAGGCATAATCCCCGCAGTTATAGCCATTTCGCCCGCTAATGCTAACAATGCAAAACGATCCAGTGCATAACCGGTTTGGTTGCCGTGTTGGGTTTTAGAAAGTTTTTCCCTGACATTTGCCAACTCAATACGCAGATATTCCGCAAGGTTTGGCAATTTGCTCAGGTGCTCAATCCACGCTCGAAATACAGCACCATGGTTGGCTGCCATATTTCGATCCAGCATTTCTGCGAATTCCTTAGAGTTCATTGCTGAATGCAGGTAGTCAAAAGCGCCGTATTGCCGCGCAACAGGCAATTCAATGAACCGTGCTTCTTGGCCTGCACGCACTGTTTTTTGAATTTGTGCCAGTGTTTCGGAAAGACTAATTTCGCCAGTGCTAAGAAAGCCTAAACGCCAGCGATTTGTTTTAGAAGCGAAGCCCTCTTTACTACCGCGAATTTTGGAAACGCCGTTAGCCAGCATATAGATGGCCTGATCAACGTCTTCCGGACTTGCTTGGTGTAATTCATCTAAACACAACAGCATATCGTTGCGACTCGTGGCAATTGCCTCTAAACCGTTTGCTGTTGCTCGCCAGGTATAGCAATAGGAGCGGTTTGAATAGAGACTGGCGCTTAAGATCAGCACAGTGGTTTTGCCTGATTTGGAATTTCCAACGAGGTGGAAACCACAGCTGTCCCAGTTCAGCCAATGAAGGAGTGGCGCTGTTAGTGCTGTGCAGCACGCAAATACCATCAGTGGATTGCCTTCACACAAGCGACCGACGTGTTGTTGCCAGCTATGCAGCGAACCCAGCTGCTTTAATTGATCAACAGCAGTACCGATATAGAACAATTCGTCGTTCTGACAATTCACAGACCAATCGGCAGTTGCATAACTTTGGCCTAACCAGCCGGTAGTTTCAGTGACTAATGCTCTATTTGGTACTGAAGTGCATTCATGCAAGTACTGCGTAATCAGATCCCAGACGTTTTTCAGATTGGTGACTTTAAAGCCCGAATCTAAAAGTAAATCTTTAAGTAGCTTCAGATTTTCACCATGCAGCCAGCGCATTGGGATAAATTTAATGATTGAACGGTCATCAATATTTGTCCATTGAATGACCAGTCCATAGCTGTGTAACTGGCCATAAGCACGGGCTATAGCCAACACTTGCAGATAGCCACATAAAAATAGTGGCAGGTGGTTAGATTTAATTTGGTACAGACCATCGGGTCGCAGTTCAAACATAACGGCAGTCTCCTGTAGTTTCGGTTGCCGTTACGTATTTAATAGCAAATTCTGATTTGATGTCGCGAAAAAAGGGGGGTGAGTTGTTCCGGGTTTTTTTCGATGTCTTTATTTATTTTTATGCTATGTTGACCTGTTTTTCGCTTACGCATTTTCAGCTGCGTTTTTTGCTGATGATTCGGTCTTGATAACCGATAACATTAAATTTACATTATTTTGGCATGCCAAAATTCCTATCTATACCTTAGTGATAACTCGCACTTAATTTCTTGCTTGGAACTGCTTGTTCATTGCTGCTGCCATAGGCTGCAAGTAAGACCCAATTGATAAAAGCTTGCACCTCATCTGGATCAATCCGTTTAGATGTGATTTCTACCGTAAGATCTTCCCGCAACTCGGGCCACTGTTGTACACCGAGTGTGTACGGGATTTCCTCAACCAAAATTTGGTGTGCGTGGATTGGCAGGTCAAACAGAGCTTTTATCAAGTAAGCGTCATCTACACCGACGTCGTTCGCTGAAAGCTGCTGGTACAAAAATGAAATAGGACACAGATCAGCCCGAACCGAGCGAATAACGGCGGATTGTTTCACTAGCTGGTCTAACACTGGCAGGTAAGATGCCAATTCCGCTGAGCAAACAAACAGGCCTCTTAGCCAGTTAAATTGATGTTTTAGCATTCAAACTACCGATAAAAACTGTCGTAATCCTCGCCGCGAGCGATGGCATCCAACGCTTCTTGTTTGCTGACTACTTTGCCATCCATGTACACATTACCAAGCCCATCACCTTGAGCATCGTCAATACGTGATTTCTTATCGGGTTCGCTCGATAGGATGACCAAAATAATCTTACCCAGTACAACAAAAATGGCTTTCAATATTTGCAGCATAGATGGAACTCCAAAGTGCAGCTAAGTAATCCTTAGTATCTGGAGTTCATTAAAGCTAAGAATATCTTAGCTTTCAAGGCTGCAGCGAAATTAAGTTCATGGATCTGTCCCCGTTCCCTAAAAGACTCAAAGAAATCCGAACTTTACGTGGTTTATCTCAGAAGCAACTTGGAATTGAAGCTGGTATTGACCCATCCGTTGCGTCACCGCGCATGAATCAGTATGAGCGGGGCGTGCACGCCCCAGATTTTGGCACTGTCCGACACTTGGCTAGAGTACTGAAAGTGCCGACTGCGTTTTTCTATTGCGAAGAGGATGAGTTGGCTGAGCTCATTCGGGATTTTGGCATGCCAAAATAGTGTTAATAAGTTGTTTTTTTTAGTGCTTTATTTAGGTTGAGAAGATACAAGATGGCAAATGTCTATGGCACTATGATCGATAGCTTGGTGGTCGAATTTAAAAAAGATATCTTTTTTTTCGGTACATGTGGATTTGTCACTGGCTGCCTTCTTCTATTGCACAATCGTCTAAATGAAGTTGGTGTTGCTGAGGGAGAGCCTTGGGCAATTCAGTTGCTCTCAGATTTTGTGTCTTTTAATGCCATGATTCTGATAGCTGGTGGTGTAACTATTGTGGGAGCAGTAGCTACCGTGATTCAGACACTTGCTAGAGAAATATCATGGTTAAAAGATATTGTTACACACTCCGCTGAGCGACTTACGCAAATTGCGAGCTCTATTATTGCTTTTACGTTTGGTTTATTAATTCTCGGTCTGTTGCATTCAGTGATAGCTGGCACATTTGAAGGGCTTAAGCTCGCCTTACTAATAATCTTTGTCGATTGTTTAGTATTAACTCTTTTCGTTGTTGGAAGTCTTTCAGTATACCGAATAGCCCCTTTTGATAAGGTACAAGGGGCTCTCAGTTTGTTGTTTTTAGCGGTGTTTATAATGTCTGCACTATTGATCTTCGGCGCTAACTAGCTCTTGCTCCAAGCCAAAATAGTCAACAAGGAACTTCTGAAATATCATTTTAAGTTGTATGAATATTTTATTAGATGTATAAACATACAAATTAAGTACCCTTAACAGGGTCATTGGTGAGGGGGATATTGATTTTTTATCATCATCCAGTGCTTGCACTATTGTACAAATAGAACGCTGTTAGGTTTTGTGTGTCTCAAATAGTTATTGCCTGACCCACGCAACATTTAACTTTAGGAAGGACTAATTAGTAAGGGACTATATGTGGCATGACAACGAGACAACCGTTGACTATGTTAATTTTCGCCTAGTAGCAAAGGCTTGTGCGGAACTCATTCGGAACACCGGAGGGGAACCAATCTCAATTGGTGTTTCAGGTGGTTGGGGCGCAGGGAAATCGTCGCTTGTCAGGATGGTCGCGTCTGAACTTTCTATTGATCAAATTGCACAAAACAAATCTGAAGGGAAGGAACATTCAAAATTCGTAGTAGTAACTTTCAATCCATGGCTTTACCAAGGCTTTGAAGATGCACGAACTGCATTGCTACAAACGGTTGGAGATGCGGTACTTGAGGCTGCTATAGCCAAGAATTCAGGTCTACTAGATAAGGCACAATCGCTTGTCAAACGCATTAATTTTCTGCGATTGGCTCAACTTGGTGGTGAAGTTGCAGCCACCCTTATAACGGGGATTCCAGTCGGACTGATCGGAAAAGTCACACATGCCGGTGTAGATGCATTTAAGAGTGAATCGCTGAGTCAAGGTATTGCCGTTGTAAAAGATGCTGCGGAAAGTACCAAAGGCCTCTTAAATGATGCAAAACCCGTTTCTCTTCCTAAAGAAATTCAGTCATTCCGTGAGGCCTTGGAAGATCTGCTTGTTCAGCTGGATATTACTTTGGTGGTTTTTGTTGATGACCTCGATAGATGCCTGCCAAAGACAGCTATCTCAACACTTGAGGCTATCCGGCTATTGCTGTTTCTGCGTCGCAGCGCATTCGTTATTGCGGCGGATGATGTGTTCATTCGCGGAGCGGTTCGAGTGCATTTTGCGGGTACTGGGTTGGATGATGATGTAGCAACCAACTACTTCGATAAGTTGATTCAAGTTCCACTACGAGTACCTCGGCTCGGTTCTAATGAAACTAAGGCATACACGGCTCTGTTGTTTTTGGAGAGAGCTCATCGCAGCGGCCAGTTGGATGCCAAGAATTTCGAGAAGGCTAAAACCAATGTGGAAGCTCGACTGCGGGAAACATGGACCGGCAAAGCTGTCGATCTGGCATTTCTCGAAACCTTGGTGCCGACGGATGATGCTGAACTGCTTGGTCTGATGGGGTTGGCCGAGAGGCTTGCCCCATTGCTTTTTAATGCAAGCACCGTTCAAGCCAATCCGCGTTTGATTAAACGGTTTCTTAATACTGTGTTTCTGCGCAAAGTCTTGGCTAAGCCACAAAACATCGATGTGGACGTTCAAGTGTTGGCTAAGTGGCATTTGCTTGAGCGGTGTGATGAAACCACGGCCAATGCATTGGCAGAAAAAGTCTCAGCCGAGAACGAAGGAAGAGTCAGCATTCTTCAGGATGCTGAAGCTGCAGCTAAAGATCCGGAGGGTACTCTTCCTTCACCATTTGGAGATAAATCATTCGTACGCGAGTGGTTGCAGCTTGAGCCGTTACTTGGTGACATGGACATGCGACCAATCCTGCATCTAAGTCGCGACAGCACTGTCAGAGACTTTGGTGCAGATGACCTGAATGCAGATGGAAAAGTTTTGCGTGAAGCATTGGTAGCAGCTCGAACATCGAACGAAACTTTGAAAAAGCAGATTCGTGACGCTGGTGAGATACAGGCAGGCCTTGCCATGGCAAGGGCTTGGGAATCCAAACGTGCAAACCGTACTTGGACGATGTCTGAAGAAGTTCGAATGCTAGTTGAGGTTTGTCAAATTTTCCCTTCTGCCGGACCAAGAGCTATTTCCTTGCTCAATCAGGCGCCTGTTACTCGGTTGGGGGCTGGTTTTGTACAAATGCTTGTTGAATTGGATTGGGCTAAAGATTTGCTAAGCAGATGGGCTGCGGATAGCCAGACCCCTCCACAAATCAAAAAAATTATAACAAGTGTAAGGAAGTCTTAAATGGGAACGTCGACCTCTAGTGCTGGCGCTGGCACAGGTGTTTCTTTTGATCCTCCATGGCTACAAGATGCATCAATTGGTATTGATTCTTCTAACGCCGATATATCTATATCTCCGAGTTCGGTGCCGACAGACACATCTGAGCAAGTCGATATTGATGATAAGCAAGGTAGCCAAGCTGAGACTGGACCGACTGTTGCTCCTACTGGCCGTTATCAGGAAGCACGTAGAGCTTTAACAGGGTTCGTGCGTTCTGGCAGCGGTTCGGACCTGAAGAAGGGTATATCGAGTTTTATAAAAAAAGGAATGGGCGGTTCGGCGAAGGCTGCTAACCGTATGCGGACCAGTGTGGTCGCTGCCTCCTCGTTGGGAGGATTTTTAGCGACCGCACGCGATGGAACCGACCCTGATATCAACGCGTTAGTTGCTTCAGTTAAAGAGCGCGGGCTCTCAGCTCATGATGCTGCGCTTGAGGTGGTGCAGAAGTTAGTTCCAATTGGGGGAAGCATTGACGAGGAATCAGCAAAACACTCTATGAGTCAGGCTATTGCGCATATCTATGAAATAGATCCGACAGCAGACATTTTTAATCTTGCAGACGACCAAATAGCTAAAGTAATGGCTTATACAGTTTCGTTCGATGTTTATAACCGAGTGCAGCTTGAGCTTGGCAGAGTGTTTGAAAAACTGAAGTACGATCCGAAGATTATCCAAGAACGTTTAGGACAGGTTTTAGATTACATAATGGTTGTCATTGAACGAACAATGGAAAAGGCGCGTTCCGGTGGTGTGCAGCGGTCTATGCGCGATATTGCTGCTTCGGCTTTACAAGATGCACTGACGGTGTTTACAGAATCATGAAAATAATTTGCTCAAGTATTAATGCCCTGCCAGAACAATTACCACCAGGCTCTCGCGCGTTTACCTTGTTAAAAGCGACAGATCGGTTGGATGTCGGTCGCATAGCATGCGGTTGGCAACGAGAACTAGAAAAAGTGGGCTATGCCCCATCTATTCCTGTATGGGACTTCACACTCTTTTGTTTTGCCGTTTATGCGGCAGATGTGGCTGTATTGCGCAAAGACTCTGCTGATGGTTGGACACGTCAGATAGAACTTGATGTTACCCTCAACGATCCTGCTCCTTGGGAAGCAAATAAGGCTATTGTAGAGGAAATGCTTCGGGTACTTTCTGGTGATTTCTGGACTCTTCGTTTCCTACCTGATGGTCCAACACCACCAAATGGTCATCGACGGATTTGCGATCGCGATTGTGTGTCTTTGCTTTCTGGTGGGCTTGATAGTCTAATTGGAGGTATAGACGCAGTAGCGCAGGGTCGAAAACCAATTTTTGTATCTCAGCTTGCTTTTGAGGATTCAGAGCGCCAGATTGAGTATGCCAAAGCGTTAGGTGGGCAAGATTGGCACCAGCAATGGAGTCATAAAGTTGTGTTCAGTGGCAAAAAAGAACCATCTACCAGAGCCCGTTCAATGGCGTTTTATGGCTTAGCTGTGCTTGCTACTTCGTTGCTTTCAGTCAAACGACCCGATATTTTGGTTCCGGAAAACGGATTTATAAGTATTAATCCTCCGTTACTTCCAGGGCGGATGGCCAGTCTCAGTACCAGAACTACGCATCCGAAATTCATGGCGCTCCTTCAGAACCTGATCGATTCCATAGGGATTGATGTCAAATTATCTCTGCCATACCGCTTCAAGACAAAAGGGGAGATGTTGGCTCAGTGCGCAGATCAGGCAATGTTAGTTAAATATGCGTGCGACACGACAAGCTGTGGCCGATATCGTACCTACAATCGCACTCACTGCGGTCGATGTGTTCCATGTATGGTGCGAAAAGCTGCTATTCAGCGGTGGGGCTTGTCAGATACGACAAGATATAAATTTTCAGCATTGTCTGAGTCTGCTAAGACGAGTGCTGACGACCCAATGGCAGTGGCTTGCGCCGTGCTTGCGGCTGAACATAAAGGGATCGATTCTTTCCTCGGGGCAACGTTAACGTTTGCTTCTGAAACTGACCGTTCGCAATACCGCCGAGTTGCTGAGCAGGGCTTGGCAGAAATGGCTGCATTGCTTCGAAGAGATGGCATATTGTGATGGATTTTCACTGCCATTTGGATCTTTACCCTAACGCAAAGCAAGTCTATACAGAGTCTCTGCTGCAAACTGAGTTTATATGGCTAGTAACAACTAGTCCTCGGGCGTATATAGCGACCTCTCTGGTTTTGCCTGCCACGCATAAAGTGTTTATTTCCCCAGGCCTTCATCCCGAAGTTGCAGATAAAAAGTCAGATGAATTGGAGACGCTGCTGCTGCAAATGGAATCTTGCACAGGTGTGGGTGAAATAGGTTTAGATGGTTCTGCACGATATAGACCACACTTTGAACTTCAAATGCACATATTTAAATCTGTTGTGGAAAACAGTGCCAGGTTAGGAGGGCGGGTTCTCAATATCCATTCGAGGGCTGCTGCGGGGAAGGTTCTAGATATTCTTGATGCCAACCCAGGATACGGAACAGCAGTTCTACATTGGTTTACGGACTCTCCTTCATTGCTCCGGCGCGCTGCGAAATCCGGATGCTGGTTTAGCATCGGGCCAGCAATGATGGAGTCCGATAATGGACGAAAACTCGTAAGGCTGATGCCACGTGATCGAGTTGTTTCGGAGAGTGATGGACCTTTTGCAAAGGTCCATGGCCTGCATGTTATGCCATGGGAGGCAAACTCAGTGACTAGTAAACTGGCTGACACGTGGGGTCTTGCAACAAATGATGTCACTTATTTGTTACGATCTAATGGTTTACGATTGATCGAACTTCTAAAATCGCCTTAGCCTTAATCTAGCTCCCTAAATAAGTATAAGTAATATTAAACCGGTTATGCCCCAGCTCCTTGGTGAGCTGGTTCCGCACTTCAATATCCACTTGTTTCGCAACCAGTTCTAAATCTTTGCGGTGCGGGCCGCCGTTGGCGGGGCATTCCCAGCCGGTAAGTGCTTTGTAGCGCTCGCGTACGTATTGATGGCGCATTCCGTGATTTTTGCAGATACCCGCGGCCTCGGTTTGTTTCTCATATACACGTAATTGCTCAACGTAGTTACGATCTGAGCGAATAAGCGCTTGGCCACCGGCAAATGCTTTAAGCTCGTTGAGCAGCTGGCGTTGGGATTCTTTTGTAATAGGCACTGTGCGGGCACGGCCACCTTTAGCCCATGACGCCTTTATAGCAATGTGGTCCTTTTGGTCAGCGTAAGTGACGACAAATTTGATGCACTCTTCACGACGTAAGCCAAATTGCTCCTGCAAGCGCAGTGAATATTTGGTGTGGATGTCGGTAATCTTGGCCAGTTTCTGGTGGTCCAATACCTTGGCTTTGCCCTCGGGTTTATTTTCCCGACGGGGGATCATGTAGGCGTCGTTCGATTTGGCAATAATGTTCGGCTTGCCAATTTGCTGAGCAGTCCAGCGTAACACTGCCATCCGGTTTTTAATGGTGGACGCTGACAGATTTTCTGACTGCCATTTGTGGACCAGATACTCGATATGCTTGGGCTTTAATCCGCTTGGATCTTTTAGCTTGTACCCGCCAGACGTTAATTGGTCAGCAACCAGGTTCAATACTTTTAAACGCGAAGCACGCGTGCTGAAACTGCCTGATCTGTCGGTTTTGCAAAGTTGAAATAAACGAAATCCTAACTGGCTCATATGCACCTCAAAAAGTTGAGAATGCAGAACCTAAGAACGGAGAGATCAGTGCGACATGAGTCTATAGGTAAGTTTTAAAGCCAATGCATACGCCGTAGCGTATAGCACTTTGCCGAAGCAACAAGGGCTATGATCTCAAAGCAAAAAAGCTGAGCCGGATGTCTTCTTTGGAAGTTTAAGCGGGCTACGATGTTCTTGGTTCTGCGTGGTTTTACACAGACCTCGATATCTCGTTTTGCAGGCTGCCGAAGCGCCAATTTGCTGACAGGGCTTGTTACCAAGCCGCAGTAAAATCAATATAGCACTTCGGCGAAAAAAAAGGCAATCCCTCCGCTGACATTCCCCTCTTTACCCAAATAATCAATATGTGCATCAAGAGCATAGTGCACATATTGACGCGACTCTTCGAGTCGTCCCTACACATTCGCGTAGGGACGACTCGAAGAGCACGAGGGGAATTCATAGCCTTGTCGCAACGATCTATCGCTTTAACGTACATAAGGAAGACGGTTTTCACCGTTCGTTCAAGAACTAGCTTTGATAAAGCGGTAATTTGGGTACAATAGCTGGTCAGTGGTCATTTATTGTGAAGGCGATTGGTATTGTTAGATGCTAGTTCTGTATAAAGATACTGATGTCTGGCACAATGAATGTTTTACAGTTCATGCTGTAAGTTATTGAGAAAAATATAATGGTATTGCCTGAAGACAATATATAAAAATAGCAATATTAAGCAATTTGGTGGGGCTCAAGGATGATTGACACAATTCCAAGTTACGAAGCGATGTTCCCTGTGGTACTGCAAGTGCTATCAAATGGCCAACAAAAGCCGTTGAAGCAAATCTATGATGAAGTGACAGCACATTATGGCTTTTCGAAAGAACAGCTAGCACTGCAGCTACCAAGTGGCAAACAAACCTACGTGCGCAATCGAATCGGTTGGGCCAAAACATACCTTGTAAAAGCCGCACTAATTGCTCAGCCCAAACGAGCAGTCTGCGAAATTACTCAAAGGGGCAAGGAAGCACTCTCTAGTGGTGCGGTGATCGACAACAAATACCTAGCGCAATTTGAAGACTTTAACCGTTTTATCAGCACCAATATTGATCAGACAAACGGTGTTGATAGCGGCAGCATGCTCAATGATACAAACGAGCCACACCACACCAATAGTGATTCACAGACTCCAACCGAGTTAATGTCCAAAGCCTTCGCTGCCTTAAACTCTGCGTTAGCAGATGAAATCATTGAACAAATCCACAGTCTGTCGCCCAGGTTCTTCGAGCAATTGGTGGTCGATCTGATGCTGGCGATGGGCTATGGCGGTAGCCAAAAGGATGCTGGCAAAGCAACTCAATACAGTAGTGATGGCGGTATTGATGGCATTATTAAAGAAGACAAACTCGGGCTTGATTCTATTTACCTACAAGCAAAACGATACCGTGACAACACTATCGGCAGGCCAGATATTCAGGCGTTCGCTGGTGCGCTAGATATGCACCGCGCTCGCAAGGGGGTGTTTATCACCACCTCCATTTTTAGCAAAGAAGCTCGGGATTTTGTAACCCTCATTGAAAAACGCATTGTGCTTATTGATGGCCGCGAATTAGCGAACCTGATGATCGAACACAGTGTCGGGGTCTCTACCCGCGAGTTATACGCCGTAAAGGCACTAGATTCAGATTATTTTTCGGAAGAGTAATGCAATGTGATCTACGCCAAAATTGTTCAATTATTGGTGCGGATGAACGCTTTAACTTTTGCCAAAATCAGCATTAGGAAATTTACATGACAAGTATGCAACAACGTGCCGCTCTACAACGCCAGATTTGGGCTATTGCCAACGACGTGCGCGGCGCTGTAGATGGATGGGATTTTAAGCAATATGTCTTGGGTAGTTTGTTCTACCGCTTTATTAGTGAAAACTTTGCCAGCTACATCGAAGCTGATGACGACAGCATTAACTATGCCGAACTGCCAGATAGCGTCATCACACCAGAAATTAAAGACGATGCCATAAAGACCAAAGGTTATTTCATCTATCCAAGCCAGCTATTCATCACTGTAGTCAAAAATGCCAACGACAACGAAAGTCTCAACACTGATCTAGCTGAGATTTTCAAGGCCATAGAATCCTCAGCCAACGGCTACCCATCTGAACATGACATTAAAGGATTGTTTGCTGACTTTGATACCACCAGTAACCGCTTAGGCAACACCGTCAAAGATAAAAACAGCCGTTTAGCTGCGGTACTCAAGGGGGTGGCAGGGCTAGATTTTGGCGATTTTGATGCTGCGCATATTGACCTATTTGGTGATGCCTACGAGTTTTTGATTTCAAACTACGCGGCCAATGCCGGTAAATCAGGTGGAGAATTCTTCACACCGCAGCACGTTTCAAAGCTGATTGCACAGTTGGCGATGCATAAACAAACCATTGTGAACAAAATTTACGATCCGGCGTGTGGCTCTGGCTCTTTGCTGTTGCAAGCGAAAAAGCACTTTGATGCCCATATCATTGAAGAGGGTTTTTTTGGTCAAGAGCTGAACCACACCACCTATAACTTGGCGCGGATGAATATGTTTTTACATAACATCAACTACGACAAGTTTGATATTTCGCTGGGAGATACCTTACGTAACCCAGACTTTGCCGATGACAAACCGTTCGATGCCATCGTCTCCAACCCACCCTATTCAGTAAAGTGGATTGGTTCAGATGACCCAACACTTATTAACGATGAACGTTTTGCCCCAGCGGGTGTGTTGGCTCCCAAATCCAAAGCCGACTTTGCTTTCGTGCTGCATGCCCTCAGTTACCTTTCCAGCAAAGGGCGGGCAGCTATTGTCTGCTTCCCTGGCATTTTCTACCGCGGCGGTGCTGAACAAAAAATCCGCCAGTATCTGGTCGATAACAACTTCGTCGAAACAGTAATTTCGCTTGCTCCGAACTTGTTCTTTGGCACTACGATAGCTGTGAACATTTTGGTGCTCGCGAAAAACAAAAAAGACACCAATATTCAGTTTATTGATGCCAGTGGTTTGTTTAAAAAGGAAACCAATAACAACGTAATTACTGATAACGATGACCCAAATAACTTAGGGCATATCCAGCAAATTATGGCTGTGTTTGATAGCAAAGCGAATGTAGAGCACTTTGCCCGTTCCGTGCCCATTGAAGAGGTGGTTGGCAACGATTACAACCTGTCGGTGAGCAGCTATGTAGAAGCCAAAGACGCCCGCGAAGTAGTGGATATTGGTGAGCTGAATGCCGAATTAAAAACCACCGTCGCCAGAATTACCAAGCTGCGCCAAGGCATTGATGCGATTGTTTCGAAGATCGAAGGGGAAGATGTTGAGGGTGAGGAGAACGATGCATGAGCAATTTGAATTATTTGGAAAAACTCCTGCATGGTGTTGAAGTGGAGTGGCAGGCGCTCGGGGAAGTAACTACGATCAAAACCGGCCAATCCGTTAACAAGCAAATGATTTTGAACAATCCGGGCGAATATCCGGTAATCAACAGCGGACGGGAGCCGCTTGGATATATTGATCAGTGGAATACCGAAAATGATCCCATTGGCATCACAACAAGGGGCGCAGGTGTAGGGTCAGTGACTTGGCAAGAGGGTAAGTACTTTCGAGGTAACTTAAACTACGCGGTTACCATAAAGGATGATAGGAAGCTAAAAACTCGATATCTCTACCACTTGCTGCTAGAAATGCAAAAGGAAATTCAGGCCCTGTGTACGTTTGATGGTATTCCAGCTTTAAATGCTGGGAATCTAAAGGACCTGCTAATCCCCATCCCATGTCCAAACAACCCCGAAAAATCGCTGGAAATTCAGGCCGAAATTGCGGGTATTCTGGACGCATTTACTACCATGACCGCTGAGCTGACCGCTGAGCTTAACCTACGCAAAAAACAATACAACCACTACCGTGACAAGTTGTTAAGCTTTAAAGACTTAGAAGTAGAGTGGAAGACTTTAGGGGAACTGGCCGAGAACCTCGATTCAAAAAGAAAGCCAATCACGAGTGGCTTAAGGGAAGCAGGAAATACTCCGTACTACGGTGCGTCTGGAATTGTCGATTACGTCAAAGGCTATATTTTTGATGGCGACTTTTTGCTCGTATCAGAAGATGGTGCAAATCTATTGGCGCGAAATACACCAATAGCATTTAGTATCAGCGGCAAAACCTGGGTTAACAATCATGCCCATGTGCTTAAATTCGAGACCTATGCAGAGAGAAAATACGTTGAATATTACCTGAACAGTATTGATTTAACGCCTTATATTTCTGGTGCTGCACAACCGAAACTGAACAAGAAAAACTTGGAAAGCATCCTTATACCAAACCCCTCGCCAACAGAAAAAGAGCGAATCGTTTCAATCCTCGACAAATTCGACGCTATAACTAGCTCCATCACTGAAGGTTTGCCTCGTGAAATTGAGTTGCGCCAGAAGCAATATGAGTACTACCGCCATTTGCTGCTGAGCTTCCCGAAACTGGAAGAGGCAGAGGCATAGCATGGGGAAGACGCTCAAGGAAATCGCACAACAGCTAAACGGCACTCATAAGAAGGTTCAGCTGATTTATGCTTTCAATGGCACGGGCAAGACACGACTTTCCCGCGAGTTTAAGCTTGAGATTGACCCAAAGCAGGAAGGTGAAGATGCATCATCGGAGTTGGCCGATAAGAAGATTATTTATTACAGCGCTTTTACCGAAGACTTGTTTTACTGGGACAACGACCTCGGGCAGGATGCGGAACCGAAACTTAAGATCCAGCCCAACGCCTTCACCAAGTGGGTGCTGAAAGAACAAGGGCAAGAGTTGAGCATTGCCCGCACCTTTCAGCACTACACCAGTGACAAGCTGACGCCGCATTTCAGCGATGATTTTTCGTCGGTCAGTTTTTCGTTCGAGCGCGGCAACAAGCAGCCCGAGCCGCACATTAAGATTTCCAAGGGCGAGGAAAGCAACTTCATCTGGAGTGTGTTTAATGCCCTGCTGGAGCAGGTGATTGCTGAGCTGAATATCCCCGAAGCCGCCGACCGGTCCACCGATGTCTTCAATAAGCTGACCCATGTATTTATCGATGACCCGGTGAGCTCCTTGGATGAAAACCACCTGATAGAACTGGCGGTGAACCTCGCTGCGCTGATCACGTCTAGTGAATCCGGCCTGAGGTTCATTATTACTACGCATAACCCGCTGTTCTACAATGTTTTGTTCAATGAATTCGGCAATAAGGGCAGCTATATGCTGGAGCGGCTTGAGGGCAACAGCTTTGAATTGACGGAAAAAAAAGGCGACTCCAACAAGAGCTTTTCCTATCATTTGCACCTGCTGAGAACCATCGAACAGGCGATTGCCGACAGTAAAGTTGAGCGATATCACTTCACCTTACTGCGCAATCTCTACGAGAAGACGGCCAGCTTTTTGGGCTATCCCAAATGGTCTGAACTGTTGCCGGATGATAAACAACTTTATTTAAACCGAATCCTTAATTTTACAAGTCATAGCACTTTAGCTAATGAAACCGTGGCTCAGCCAACGTTAGCTGAACAAGCGGTGGTTAAGCTACTACTCGTTCACTTGAGAGATAACTATGGATTCTGGAAGCAGGAGCAACAGAATGGTTGATTACACAAAAACCATCGTCGAATCCAATAACTTTATTGTGTTGGAAAAATACGTTCAGAACTGGCAGATAGCAGAAAATTATCAGAGTGAATCTGACCTTGAACGTGAGCTGATTCAGGATTTGGCTAATCAGGGTTACGAATATCTTGCAGAGTTAAATACCCCTAACTTGCTGTTGGTGAATGTGCGGGAGCAACTACAAAAGCTCAACAGCGTTGAGTTTTCAGATGGTGAATGGGCTAGATTTGTTGAAACCTACCTAGATAAACCCAGTGATGGCATTTTAGACAAGACTCGCAAACTGCATGATGATTATATTCATGACTTTGTGTTTGACGATGGTCGTATCAAAAACATCTATCTGCTTGATAAAAAGAACATCTCTCGCAACAAAGTTCAGGTGATTAAGCAGTTCGAACAAAGCGGCAGCCATGCCAACCGGTATGATGTCACTATTCTGGTGAACGGCTTACCTTTGGTGCAAATAGAGCTGAAAAAGCGCGGTGTGGCTATAAGAGAAGCTTTTAATCAGGTGCACCGTTATAGCAAAGAGAGCTTTAATAGTGAGCAATCCTTATACAAGTACTTGCAGCTTTTTGTGATCTCTAATGGCACTGATACCCGCTATTTTGCGAATACCACGCAGCGCAATAAAAACAGTTTTGACTTCACCATGAACTGGGCGAAAGCCGACAACACGCTGATTAAAGATTTAAAAGACTTTACTGCGACTTTCTTTCAGAAGCACACACTGCTCAATGTGCTGTTGCATTATTCAGTATTTGACGTCAGTGATACTTTGCTGGTGATGCGACCTTATCAAATCGCCGCGACTGAACGGATCTTATGGAAAATTCGCAGCTCCTTTGAAGCAAAAAACTGGAGCAAACCGGAAAGTGGAGGTTTCATTTGGCATACCACAGGTTCTGGCAAAACCCTAACTAGCTTTAAAGCTGCCCGTTTAGCGACAGAATTAGAGTTTATCGACAAAGTGTTTTTCGTAGTCGACCGTAAAGACCTCGATTACCAGACCATGAAGGAATATCAGCGTTTTTCACCAGACAGCGTAAATGGTTCTGATAGCACAGCAGGCTTAAGAGCAAATCTGGATAAGGACGACAACAAAATCATCGTCACGACAATTCAGAAGCTTAATAACCTGATGAAGAGTGAGGGCGATTTAGCGATTTACAGCAAACAAGTGGTATTTATTTTCGATGAATGCCACCGCAGCCAGTTTGGTGAAGCGCAGAAAAACCTGAAAAAGAAATTTAAACGTTTTTATCAGTTCGGTTTTACTGGAACCCCTATATTCCCTCAAAACGCCTTGGGTGCAGAGACTACGGCTACTGTGTTTGGCCGTGAACTGCATTCTTATGTGATCACCGATGCAATACGTGATGAGAAAGTGCTGAAATTTAAGGTGGACTACAACGATGTGCGCCCAAAATTTAAAGCTGCTGAAACCGAGCAAGATGAGAAAAAGTTAGATTCCGCAGAGTACAGACAAGCCTTGCTTCATCCTGAGCGGATCCGCGAGATCTCTCAGTACATTTTGAACAACTTCCGTCAAAAAACGCACCGGCTTCATGCAGGTAACAAAGGCTTTAACGCCATGTTCGCTGTAAGTAGTGTCGATGCAGCTAAGCTGTATTATGAAACTCTTAAGCAACTTCAGACGAACAGCGACAAGCCGCTTAAAATAGCCACTATTTTTTCGTTCGCTGCCAATGAAGAACAGGATGCGATTGGTGATATCGCTGACGAAGGTTTTGATGTTTCGGCGATGAATTCCAGCGCAAAGGAGTTTTTGAGTGCTGCGATTGCCGACTATAACGCATTTTTTAAGACCAACTTCAGCATTGATAGTAAAGGATTTCAAAACTACTACCGCGATCTAGCCAAGCAGGTAAAAGCGAAAGAAATTGATTTGCTCATTGTCGTAGGGATGTTTCTGACGGGGTTTGACGCGCCAACGCTGAATACCCTATTTGTGGATAAAAACCTGCGCTTCCACGGTTTAATGCAAGCCTATTCGCGTACGAACCGCATTTATGATGCCACCAAAACCTTCGGCAACATTGTGACCTTCCGTGATTTGGAAAAGGCTACCGTCGATGCCATAACCCTTTTTGGCGATACTAACACCAAAAACGTGGTGCTGGAAAAGAGCTACAAAGAATACATGGAAGGCTTTACTGATTTACTGACCAACGAAACTCGGCGCGGTTTTATGGCTGTGGTCGGTGAGCTGGAGCAACGCTTTCCAGACCCTGCGAACATCGAAAAAGAAGCCGATAAGAAAGCATTTGCCAAGCTGTTTGGAGAATACTTACGCGTTGAAAACGTGCTGCAAAACTATGATGAGTTTGCTTGCCTTAAAGCGTTACAAACTCTAGATACAGAAGATGCTGCGGCAGTTGAAGCCTTCAAAGCCGAACATTATTTAGATGACGAGAAGCTCGCCCAATTGCAGACTATTCGTCTTCCTGCAGAACGCAAAATCCAAGATTATCGGTCGACTTATAACGATATTCGCGATTGGCAGCGCAAACAGAAATCAGCGGAAGAGAAAGAAAAATCAACGGTAGACTGGGACGATGTAGAGTTTGAGGTTGACCTGCTTAAATCGCAAGAAATCAACTTGGACTACATACTTGAGTTGATTTTTGAGCATAACACCAAGAATAAGAGCAAAGAGGCCTTAATTGATGAGGTCCGTCGTATGATCCGTGCGAGCTTGGGTAATCGTGCTAAAGAGAGCTTGATGGTTGATTTCATAAACAAAACCGATCTCGATAAAATCACGGACAAAGCGAGCATCATCGATGAATTCTTTAAGTTTGCCCAAGCTGAGCAACAACGGGAAGTCGATGAGCTGATCAATCAGGAAGGCCTGAACGACGTGGCTGCTAAACGCTACATAGCGGCTTCTTTGAAGCGTGAATACGCGACAGAGAACGGTACTGCGTTAAATGAAGCATTGCCCAAAATGAGCCCTTTGAACCCGCAATACAAAACTAAGAAGCAGACAGTTTTTCAACGGATTGTTGCCCTGGTGGAGAAGTTTAAAGGGGTTGGTGGTTCGTTTTAGGAATAATCAGAATGGCTGGTGTTTTGTTATTCAAGGGAATGAAAGCTGGCTTCAAAAGCGGTGATGTGTCTATTTCCGTTAATGAGGCTGGTGAAATCACATCTACCGCAATCTTATCGACGGCATACAATGTTGTTCCTATCTGGATTAAGATCGCCAGTGATAATCTTAAAGCGGTAAAAATAGCTTCAGAAGAAATATCCACAAATTGGTCTGAGGATGGCGATGTTCAAAGACAGTTACTCATGGCTGAGCTGGCACCAGCAATGCAGGTGATTGTTTCATGCGGCATCGCTATTGATGGTCTGTACGATACCCTTCGACCTTATGCAAACTTGTCCGATGCAGAAATTCAAAAATGGCGCGAAAACCGAACTGCACGTTATAAGCAAGTCTCTGAGATTATTCGACGCATTTATAAACCTAATGCTGATGTCGTAAGAGATTTAAGTAAAAGTGTTAAGTATCTTTTTGAACTGAGGGATAAATCGGTTCATCCATCTCAAAAATTAGAGCATGCCTGTCAAAAAACAGGTGTTCCTGTTGGGGTAGATTGGCGATTCTCTGCATATTGCTATGAGAACGCAAAAGCATGCTTCACAAATACGATCAATATCATTGCGTTCCTTTTCGACAGCAAGACAGGCCGTCAGGAAGTTGATGCTGAAGTCACCAATATTGTGGAAGCGTTAGTTGAATTACGCATTATAAATGTGAATGTTCCAATTGGACCGGTTTAAGCATAGTCCGAGCGGGGTAAAGAGGGGAAAGGGAAATCACACAGTAGCAGCAATTTAATACTAAGGTCTTTCCCAATTTTCCCAGTTTCCCATCAAAATATCAGGCAGCCAGAATCGATGGCAGGCTGTGCATGGCTTCGATGCGTTTCGACTCTATGATTTCGGCATAGATTTGCGTGGTTTTAAGTTCTGAGTGGCCTAAGAGCTTCGAAACCGTGTAGATATCGATACCATGGGTCAGCATACGCACTGCAAAAGTGTGACGTGCGCTGTGAAACGTGATGTGTTTAGTGGTCCCCGCCCTCAATACCCATTGCTGCAGTGCAACATTCATATAAGCGCTGTATTTCAAACCCTTGAAAATACGTTCAGATGGTTCGGTAAAGGACCCCATAAACTGGATAGCGTCAGCTGGCAAATCTAGGTACTGCTGTTTTCTCGTTTTTTGCTGTTTAAAAATGATGCGATAGCCATGGTCAGTTTTGCTGATGTCGCCCCAAGTCGCTTTTTGTACGTCACTCCAACGCAAGCCAGTAACGCAGCTAAACAGGAATGCGCGTTTTAACACATCATAACGGCATTCTGCGGCTGTCAGTTGCTTTAACTCGTCATCGATCAGGTATTCCCGTTTGTTATTTTCAGGAGCGATGCTCGTCACTGTGCGGGTGGGGTTGCGGCGGATGATTCCACGCTTTTCAGCTTCGTTGAATACTGCCCTGATTTTATTGAAGTATGAAGACATGGTATTGCGCGATAAGCGCTGATCGCTCTTAGTTCGTGCATTCGTTAACAGGTAATGACGAAACGCTTCGAGATGAACTTCGTTAAATCGGTCAAAAGTAATGTGCTCAACCCCAAGAAATTTCACCAAGTGTTTTTTAGCACAGAGCCAGTTTTCAGCGTTTGATTTTGTAGTTGATTTAGCACGTGCAGTGATCATCTGATCCATCAGATCAAAGAAGTTCAGTTGCTGCAGATCCTGCTGTTCAAAGTGGTAGCGATCTTTTGCAACTGATGCAAGTTGTTCAGCTCTAATTTGCTCAGCCAACAGCAAGGTCTTTTTGTTGTGTTGCGTCTCTGTGGTCGTTTTCGGTGTGGCATAGACAAACAAATTCAGTGCATCGCGTTTGCGCAGTTTTTTGACTTTACCGTCCTCTGAAGTTGTGCTGCCGAAGTGTCTGGCCAGCATTAAAAAACGCTGACCTTTAGAGTTTGCTGGCTTTTTCTCGATAGTGATGTTCATTTCTCTGCTCCTGAAATAATTGGGCCACCTATGGCCCACCCAGTGCTGTTGGGTGGGCTACAGGTGGCCCATTTCTAGCAGTCATAAACAAAGAAGAAAAGAGAAGTGACAATCTAAATATATGAATAAATTAGATATTTTGTTTATTTTTAGCCGATGTTTGCCTATGTTTTCCGTGCTTATTTTCCGATACAAAACGAGCTAAAGATCCGACCGAGCAAGTCATCAGAACTAAACTCACCGGTAATTTCATTCAGATACTGCTGCGTCAAACGAAGTTCTTCCGCCAGAATTTCACCGGCGACGTGGTCGTGCAATTGTTGCTGACCAATCGACAGATGCTCGGCAGCACGCTCTAAAGCATCGAGGTGGCGGCGCCGTGCGATAAAGGTGCCTTCGATATTGCCTTCAAAACCCATGCAGGCTTTTAAATGCTCGCGCAGCGCATCAAGACCGGTTTTGTCTTTGGCCGATAAACGGAACAGCGGGTGGTGGCCCGTTAAGTCAGCGCCGACCGTTTCGCCGGTTAAATCAGCTTTGTTGCGAATGACGCTAATGCCCAGTTCTTTGGGAATGCGGGCAATAAATTCTGGCCAAATGTGAGCAGGGTCGGTGTCGCTGGTGGTGGTGCCATCGACCATAAACAACACCCGATCGGCTTGCAGGATTTCTTGCCACGCGCGTTCGATACCAATCTGTTCGACTTTGTCGGTCGCTTCGCGAAGGCCCGCCGTGTCGATGATATGCAGCGGCATGCCATCGATGTGAATATGCTCGCGCAGTACGTCGCGAGTGGTGCCGGCGATGTCGGTGACAATCGCTGCTTCACGGCCTGCCAAGGCATTTAACAAGCTGGATTTACCCGCGTTAGGGCGACCGGCGATCACCACTTTCATGCCTTCGCGCAGAAGGCTGCCTTGGGTGGCTTGTTTTTGGATCTTCGCAAGGTCTTGGATTATCTCGGCCAAGTCACCCGACACTTTGCCATCGGATAAGAAATCGATTTCTTCGTCTGGAAAGTCGATCGCCGCTTCGACATACATCCGCAGGTAAATCACTTTTTCCACTAAATCATGAATTTGCCGCGAAAATTCGCCTTGCAGTGATTGCATCGCACTGCGCGCGGCTTGCTCGCTGCTGGCGTCAATCAAATCGGCAATGGCTTCGGCTTGGGTCAGATCGAGCTTGTCATTTAAAAAAGCGCGTTCAGAAAATTCACCTGGCCGAGCAATTCGCACGTTGTTTTGCTCAAGCACTCGACGCAATAGCATATCTAGCAGCACCGGGCCGCCATGACCTTGCAGCTCCAGCACGTCTTCACCTGTGAAGGAGTTAGGGCCTGGGAAATACAAGGCGATCCCTTGGTCAAGCACCGAACCATCGCCGGCTAAAAACGGCAAATATTCGGCGTAACGCGCTTTGGGCACTCGGCCAAGCAATGCGGTGGCGACGTTTCTGACGTCTGGGCCTGACACCCGAATGATGCCAACGCCGGCACGACCTGTCGCGGTAGCTTGTGCTGCGATCGTATCTGTTGTGTACATAATTTGACCTTCACTAAACCCATAAAAAAATGGCCATTACGCAGTGTAGTGGCCATTTTCGTGTTATTGCGCGCAGAAATTAGGCTTTTTTCGTTGGTACGTGTAAGCCTTTTTTCTCCATTTGCTTGTAGATGTAAAGCATTTGCGCCAGTGAAATTAAGTTACTGACGACCCAGTACAACACCAAGCCGCTTGGGAACCACATAAAGAACACACCAAACACCACCGGCATCCACAACATAATTTTTTGTTGCATGGGGTCGGTCACTGTGACTGGGGTTAGTTTCTGCATCGCATACATACTCAGCATGTACAGCACTGGCAGTACGTAGAACGGGTCTTGGGCGGACAAGTCGTGGATCCACAACATAAATGGTGCTTGGCGCAGTTCAACCGATTCAACGAATACCCAGTATAGGGCTAAGAAGATTGGCATCTGGATCAGCAGTGGTAAACAGCCGCCCATCGGATTCACTTTTTCCTTGCGGTATAGTTCCATCATGGCTTGGCTAAGTTTTTGCCGATCGTCTTTATAGCGTGCTTGGATTTCATCCAGTTTTGGCTTTAAGTTGCGCATCTTGGCCATGGATTCGTATTGCGCTTTGGTCAGTGGGAACATCAGGCCTTTCACTAACAGTGTGATGCCGATAATCGCCAAGCCCCAGTTGCCGATAAAGCCGTGGATCCATTCCAACGCCCAAAACAGTGGCTGAGAGATCCACCACAACACACCATAATCGACGGTTAAATCTAAACCGGCGGCAATTTTACCTAAAGCTTCTTGGTCTTTTGGACCAGCATAAAACACGGCGCCAACCGATTTGGTTTCGCCTGCCGCGATGCTCACCTGTTGGCCTTGTGAACCAATGACCGCCAAATTGCCGTTAGCAACTTTGGTAAATAATTGATTTTGTTCGTTTTGAGCAGGAACCCAAGCCGACACGAAATAGTGCTCTAACATGCCAACCCAGCCACCCAGTGTGGATTTGGCCAAGCCTTCTTCTTTCATTTCGTCGAAGCTAAATTTGGTATAACGTTCTTCTTGCGTTGAATACGCACCACCGCGATACACAGGCATCATCATGTTGCCAGCTTTACCGGCATCGATGGTTTGTGCCAAATAGTGGTATGGTTGGATGACTTTGCTGCCGTTACTGATATTTTTTACCAGATATTCTACCCGGACATCATATTTGCCGGCTTGAAAGGTGTAGCGTTTTTCAATCTGCAGGCCGTTGTATTCGCCCGTTAAGCTGACAACAAGTTCAGTTTGACCTGGTTGAAGTTGGAAGGTATCGGCAGTTGTTGAATAAATCAGGCCTTCTTTGCCTTTTTCATCTGGGCCATCACCCAATAAGCCTGATTGCGCTGTATAGCTGAATGCTTCGCGTTGACGCATCAGTTGATAAGGCGTTTTATCCTCCAATGAGACGGTATACTTTGGCAAATCCAAACCCACGATATTACCGCCTTTGGTGTCAATGCTGACATCAAACACATCGGTTGTTACTTTGATTTTTTTGCTCGTTGCCGTTGTTGGAGCCGCCGGTTCTGATGCTGGTGTGCCTGATGCGGTTAATTGAACATCATTGGTACCAGTGGTGTTTTGGACTTGTGCGGCAGGTGTTGTTTGCACAGGTTTTGGTCCGTAATCCTTTTGCCATTCTTGCCATAACAAGAAGCTGACAAAAGCAAAGGCCAAAATAAATAAACTACGTTGCGATTCCATGTGGGCGCTTATCTCTTTTGCTTTTCAGGAACTGGGTCATCACCACCAGCGTGTAAGGGGTGACATTTTAATAGACGTTTCGTGGTTAACCAACTGCCTTTTATCGCACCAAAGCGAGAAAATGCTTCAATTGCGTAATGTGAGCAGGTTGGATTGAATCGACAGCTTGGAGCAAACAGTGGGCTAATCACTATTTGATAGCCACGCACCAAAGCGATTAAGGCTTTGGCTGGGATGCCGGAAAGCTTCGTGCGATTTTGCGCCATAAACGCTCCAATTGCTCATGTAGTTCTGCATTGTCAGCATGACTGATATCACCTTTGACCATTAATACTAAGTCGACGGCGGGCAGTGTGTGTTGATGCAAGCGGAAGCTATCGCGGGCGCAGCGTTTAATCCGATTGCGTTGCGTGGCCAATTTAGCACGTTTTTTCGCAACAGTAAGGCCAAGTCGAGGGTGATTCGACGTATTCGCTTTGCAAAGGATGGTAAATAAAGGAGAGGCAACCCGAATTGGGTCTTTAAAGACATTGTCGAAATCGCGGGGAGTTAACAGACGTAACTCCCTGCTGAAGGTATAGCTGAGCACGCAGCGTTTAACGATCTGACTAGACAGTTAAACGTTTACGGCCTTTAGCACGACGACGTGCCAATACTTGACGACCATTTTTAGTGGCCATGCGAGCACGGAAGCCGTGGTTGCGTTTCTGCTTTAAAACGCTTGGCTGAAAGGTTCTTTTCATATCTTCGTCCGTCCGGTCGAGTTTACTAAGTAAGTCTGTGTTTTAGTAAAAAGTACCAAAACGCAGCGATTGCAAATAAAGAGCGCGGATTTTACGGAGCTTACTGGTTAATGTCAATGCGATCCTTGCTGAAAAGCTGATCTGATCATCGATCTTTTAAAGTTTTCCACAGGCATTCGTTAGTAAGCGAACAAATTGTGAATTATTCAGATTTTTTAGAGGCAACGCGCTTCAAAATTCTTGCTTGATCTTTTGCTAGAATCATTTCGAATAAAAGAAATAAGTTCAATAAAAACAATAGTTAACGAGTGAGTTTGGTCACTTCCTGTTTTTTTCCAAAAGTCAATATTGAAGTTGTGGATAAGATCAGCCCATAATGCTGGTCTTTCGCTAACGCCTGCCTGTAAAAAAATTCATATTCAGGGCTGTTTGGAGATCATGGTGTATCAGTCAGTTTGGCAAAATTGTTTGGAAGTACTGCAATCTGAGCTTCCAGCCCAGCAATTTAGCATGTGGATCCGCCCGCTGCAGTCAGACAGCTCCCACGATACTCTTACCTTGTTTGCGCCGAATCGCTTTGTGTTGGATTGGGTTCGCGATAAATATTTAAATCGGATCAATGAGTTGATCCAAGATTATTGTGGCGATCATGCGCCTCGGCTGCGCTTTGAAGTTGGCAGTAGCCAAAAAGCTATCAAAGTTCCTGCGGCTACCACCGCGCCTGCTGTAAAAGCCGCACTTACTCCTGCACCTGCTCCAGTTGCTGAAGTTGCTGAGCCTGCGCCGAAAACCATAGTCCGTAGTAATGTCCGCGCAAATTATACCTTTGATAACTTTGTTGAGGGTAAATCGAACCAGCTGGCTCGAGCTGCCGCAAGTCAAGTGGCCGACAATCCAGGTTCTGCTTATAACCCGTTGTTTCTTTATGGTGGAACGGGTTTAGGTAAAACCCATTTGTTGCATGCGGTGGGTAACGGCATTTTGGCGAAAAAGCCCGATGCCAAAGTTATTTACATGCATTCCGAACGTTTCGTGCAAGACATGGTGAAAGCATTACAAAACAATGCGATCGAAGAATTTAAGCGCTATTACCGCTCTGTCGATGCGTTGTTAATTGACGATATTCAGTTTTTTGCTAAAAAAGACCGCTCCCAAGAAGAATTTTTTCACACCTTTAACGCGTTGTTAGAAGGCAATCAGCAAATCATTTTAACCAGCGATCGTTATCCCAAAGAAATTGATGGGGTCGAAGAGCGGTTAAAAAGTCGATTCGGTTGGGGTTTAACAATTGCGATCGAGCCGCCTGAGCTTGAAACTCGTGTTGCGATCCTGATGCGGAAGGCTCAGGAAAATAACATCCGTTTACCGGAAGAAGTCGCATTTTTTGTCGCCAAGCGCCTGCGCTCTAATGTGCGTGAATTAGAGGGCGCTTTAAACCGTATCACGGCGAATGCCAATTTTACGGGTCGGCCGATCACCATTGATTTCGTCCGCGAGTCTTTGCGTGATTTACTCGCGTTGCAAGATAAATTGGTAACCATCGAGAATATTCAAAAAACGGTGGCAGAGTATTACAAAATCCGTGTGTCAGATCTGCTTTCGAAGCGTCGTAGTCGTTCTGTGGCTCGACCACGGCAGATGGCGATGGCTCTGGCGAAAGAATTAACCAACCACAGTTTACCCGAGATCGGTGATGCCTTTGGTGGCCGTGACCACACAACCGTGTTGCACGCCTGCCGTAAGATTGAGGCACTAAAAGAAGAAACGCATGAAATCAAAGAAGATTTCCAAAATCTGATCCGGACTTTGTCGTCTTAAGAGGGAATGGCTATGCACTTTATCATTGAACGTGATGCTTTGTTGAAACCGTTGCAGATGGTCTCTGGTGCCATTGAGCGTCGTCATACCTTGCCTATTCTCTCCAATGTGTTGCTTGACGTTACACCTGAGTCTGTAACCTTAACAGGTACAGATCTGGAGATTGAATTAGTGGCAACCACCTGGGCACAGCAAGTGATCACCCCAGGCCGGGTGACTATTCCTGCGAAAAAGCTGTTGGATATTACCCGTTCCTTGCCGGATGGCTCTGTGTTTCAATTATCAGTACAGGGTGAAAACTGTATTTTAAGTACAGGTAAAAGTAAGTTTACCTTGGCAACCTTAAATGCCAACGACTATCCAAATTTAGAAAGCTGGCAAGGTGATATCGAATTCGAGGTCAGTCGCGCACAATTGCGTAAGTTGATGGATGACACCGCGTTTTCGATGGCTAACCAGGATGTTCGTTATTATTTGAATGGTTTGTTATTCGAAGTCGACAATGGCACTTTACGTACCGTAGCGACTGATGGCCATCGTCTTGCGTTAAGCTCCATGGAGTTGCCTCAAACCGCTGGGCAGCAAAAGCAAGTGATCATCCCGCGTAAAGGCGTCATGGAATTGATGCGTTTGTTGGCCAGTGATGATCAGTTGATCCGCTTGAGTATTGGCCAGAACCATGTGCGGCTGATTGACCAACAATTCAGTTTTTCGAGTAAGTTAATCGATGGTCGGTTCCCGGATTATCGTCGTGTATTGCCGCGTAATTCCAGCAGACAGTTAACCGCCCACCGCGCGGTGTTAAAAGATGCGTGTGTACGCGCGTCTATTTTATCGAATGAAAAGTATCGCGGTGTTCGTTTCACGTTGACGCCGAATGAATTGCAAATCGTCGCCAATAACCCTGAGCATGAACAAGCTGAAGAGGTTATTGAGGTTGAATACAATAGTGATCTGTTAGAAATTGGTTTCAACGTCGGCTATGTGCTGGATGTGTTAAATACCTTGTCGACGGATTTGGTCATTATGCATTTAAGTGACTCGAATTCGAGTTCATTGGTTGAGGGCGTTGGTAATCCTGGCTCCCTGTACGTTGTGATGCCAATGCGGCTGTAATGGCGTTACGTCAACTGATAGCGAAGGACTTTCGCAACATTGCGAATGCCGATATCCAGTTTTGCAGTCAGTGGAATGTGCTGACGGGTGATAATGGCAGTGGCAAAACCAGCGTGCTGGAAGCGATTTATGTGTTGTCCCATGGACGCTCGTTTCGGACCACCAAATTACAAAAGGTCATTCAACACGACTGTGATGAATTGACGCTGTTTGCACGGATTGATTGGAGCATGCAGCAGCTGGCGCTGGGTGTGCAACGCACGCGCAGCGGTGAATGGTTAGCGCGCTTAAACGGTGAGGCAGTACAGCGGGTTGCTGATTGCGCCAGCGTATTGCCGGTGCAATTGTTGCAACCGGAAAGTTTTCGGTTATTTTTTGGCGGACCGAAAGAACGTCGGCAGTTTTTTGATTTGGGATTGTTCCACGTGGAACCTTCTTTTTATCAGACGTGGCTGCAATTTCAAAAAGTATTAAAGCATCGGAATGCGCTGTTAAAAAGTCGCCAAGGATATAACGAACAGTATCACTACTGGGATCAGCAATTTGTGCAGTTGTCGTTGCAGCTAAAGCAGCAGAGGCAGCGTTATCTACATTTGTTAAGGCAGGCTATTTTGCCCTTAACGGCGCAAGTGCCTTTTCTTAGCCAGCTCACTGTAGAGCTTTATGCAGGTTGGTCTGAGCAAGGCTCTGAATCATCTGCAGAGCAGCACTTGCTAGCGTTGTTGCAGCAGAATTTTAGTAGTGATTTGAAATTTGGGTATACCCAGATTGGTCCGCAAAAAGCTGACCTTAAACTTAAGATTGCAGACGATGCCGTCGAAGAGATTCTATCGCGCGGCCAGCTTAAGGTGCTGCTGTTTGCTTTAAAGATTGCCCAGAGCAATGTTATTTACGACAGCGGTTTTAAACAACCGTTGCTGCTAATCGACGACTTGGCCTCTGAGTTAGACGATGACTCCAAGCGCTATGTTTTCGACTTTTTACATAAAACCCAATCGCAGGTGTTTATCACTGCAATTGAAGAAAGCCAAATCCTGCCTCTTTTGTCGATGCAGAGTGAGGTCGGAGTGTTCCACGTGGAACATGGGCAAATAAAACGGACGGATAACGATGGCCGAAGATAACAGTTACGATTCCTCGAGTATAAAAGTATTAAAAGGTTTGGATGCAGTTCGTAAGCGTCCGGGCATGTATATCGGTGATACCGATGACGGCTCAGGCTTACACCATATGGTGTTCGAAGTCGTCGATAACTCCATCGACGAAGCCTTAGCTGGTTACTGTAGCGACGTCTTTGTGACGATCCACAGCGACAACTCTGTTTCTGTACGTGATAACGGTCGCGGTATTCCGACTGATATGCATGAAGAAGGGGTCTCTGCGGCCGAAGTTATCATGACCGTGCTGCACGCTGGTGGTAAGTTCGATGACAACTCCTACAAAGTTTCTGGTGGTTTGCACGGTGTGGGTGTGTCGGTGGTAAACGCGCTGTCTGATAAACTTGAGCTAACCATTCGCCGTAAACAACAAGTGCACAGTCAAATCTACCGTCTTGGTGTGCCGGATGAACCATTGAAAGTGGTGGGTGAGACGGATTCTACCGGTACCGAAATTCGTTTCTGGCCAAGTCCAACGATCTTTTCTGACATCAATTTCCACTACGACATTCTGGCAAAACGCCTACGTGAATTGTCGTTCTTGAACTCAGGCGTCAGTATCATTCTGTCGGATGAACGCAATGACAAACGTGATCATTTCAAATATGAAGGTGGTATCGAAGCCTTCGTACAGTACTTGAACCGGACAAAAACGCCGATCCATCAAAAGGCATTTTACTTTAGTTCACAACGTGATGATGGCATTGCTGTTGAAGTGGCGATGCAGTGGAACGACTCGTTCCAAGAAAGCATCTATTGCTTCACCAATAACATTCCGCAAAAAGACGGTGGTACTCACTTAGCGGGTTTCCGTTCTGCGCTGACTCGGGTGTTAAACACCTACATCGACGCCGAAGGTTATGCCAAAAAGATGAAAGTTCAGGCGACCGGTGATGATGCGCGGGAAGGCTTAACTGCGGTTATTTCGGTGAAAGTGCCTGATCCGAAATTTAGTTCACAAACCAAAGATAAGTTAGTATCGAGTGAAGTGAAATCCGCTGTTGAAAGCGTGATGCATGAAAAACTCAACGAATACCTGCTGGAAAGCCCGAACGATGCCAAAATCATCGTAACGAAAATCGTCGACGCTGCACGGGCGCGTGAAGCCGCACGGAAAGCTCGCGAAATGACCCGTCGTAAAGGCGCCTTGGATATCGCCGGCTTACCAGGTAAGTTGGCCGATTGCCAAGAAAAAGACCCGGCATTATCTGAACTGTACCTGGTGGAGGGTGACTCTGCGGGTGGTTCTGCTAAGCAAGGCCGCAACCGCAAAAACCAAGCGATCCTGCCACTGAAAGGTAAAATCCTGAACGTTGAAAAAGCTCGCTTCGATAAGATGATTGCATCGCAAGAAGTCGGCACTTTGATCACTGCACTTGGCTGTGGCATCGGTCGTGAAGAATACAATCCAGATAAAACTCGGTATCACAGCATCATTCTGATGACAGACGCCGACGTCGACGGTTCGCATATTCGTACGCTGCTGTTGACCTTCTTCTATCGTCAAATGTCTGAATTGATTGAACGTGGTTACATCTACATCGCTCAGCCGCCACTGTATAAAGTCAAAAAAGGCAAAGCAGAGCAGTACATTAAAGACGACTCAGCGATGCAGGAGTTCTTAACCTCCTTGGCGTTGGATGAAGCGTCGTTACACGTCAATGCACAAGCGCCAGCGATCGCTGGTACAGCCCTCGAGCAACTGGTGACGCAATACCATAAAGGGATGGCGACGGTTGAGCGTTTAAGTCGTAAGATCCCATCGAATCTGTTGAACGAACTGATCTACGTGCCGGGTTTGACGGTTGATACTTGCAAAGACCAAGCCGCCGTAGAAGCTTGGGTCAAGCTGTTGCAAACCCGCCTGATTGAAAAAGAAGGTGATGGTTCGACGTACACCTTCGGCGTTGCAGAAGATCGCGAGCGTAATTTGTCGCTGCCGAAAGTCACCATTCGCCAACATGGTATCGACACTGACTATGTGTTGCACTACGAGTTCTTAAACTCAGGCGATTACATTCGCTTGGTCGAGTTAGGTAACGCTATCCGTGATTTGATTGAAGAGGGTGGTTATATCCGTCGCGGCGAAAAAGTGAAGCCTGTGACCACCTTTGCCGAAGGTTTGGATTGGTTGCTGACCGAATCGAAAAAGGGCCTGTATATCCAACGTTATAAAGGGTTGGGTGAGATGAACCCTGAGCAGTTATGGGAAACTACCATGGATCCGAACACGCGACGTATGCTGCGTGTCACCATCGAAGATGCGATTGGTGCTGACCAGTTGTTCAACACTCTGATGGGCGACGAAGTTGAACCACGTCGCGCCTTTATCGAAGAGAACGCGCTGCGCGTAGCGAACTTGGATATCTAATTTTGTCTGTTTCCAATAAAAAGGCCCTGCGGGGCCTTTTTTTCGGACTTTTTCTACAGCTTACCGACATCACGAGAAGTGAAAACCGCGCTTGCCAAGTAGGTTTAGCCGCGGACGTCAGCTGTACTTGGCATGTTTGACGATGGTAAACGCATAGTTGGAGACATAGTTCTGCCAAAAAACGCATAATTTATCAGACTTCTAGCCATCTAAAGTCTACTCATTTAAGCGCCTCGGTGGTATGCTGCTAAGGCGCTTATCTTTTGCGCAAGCGTATTTTCTTTTCACTTGATACAGGTAGACAGCAATGAAACGTGTGGGTCTGGTAGGCTGGCGTGGGATGGTCGGCTCCGTGCTGATGCAACGCATGCAGCAAGAACATGATTTTGACGTCATCGAACCGGTGTTTTTCACCACTTCGCAAGCCGGTAAAGCGGCGCCAAATTTTGGCAAGGACGCAGGAACATTAAAGGATGCCACCGACATTAAACAGCTGTCTGAGATGGATATCATCATCTCGTGCCAAGGCGGTGATTATACGACGGAGGTGTTTCCTCAACTACGCGCAGCCGGCTGGGCTGGCTACTGGATTGACGCGGCGTCTACCATGCGGATGGAAGACGATGCGGTGATTATTCTTGATCCGGTCAACCGCCATGTGATTGACGCCGCCCTCGATCGCGGTGTGAAAAACTACATCGGTGGCAACTGTACTAATTCTATTTTGTTGATGGGCTTGGGCGGCTTGTTCAAAGCCGGCTTGGTCGAATGGGTGTCTTCAATGACATACCAAGCAGCGTCGGGCGGCGGTGCCAATCACATGCGCGAGCTACTTAAAGGTATGGGCGTGGTGCATGCCACAGTGCAACATGAACTGGCAGACCCTGCCTCCGCCATTTTAGAGATTGACCGTAAAGTCGCTGCCGCTATCCGTGAAGATGTCCCGACAGAGTTTTTTGGCGCGCCGTTGGCGGGCGGTCTCATCCCATGGATTGATAAGCAACTAGACAACGGTCAGTCCAAAGAAGAATGGAAAGGCCAAGCGGAAGTGAACAAAATTTTGGGCACCACGCAGACTATCCCGGTCGACGGTTTGTGCGTGCGCATTGGCGCCATGCGCTGCCACAGTTTAGCGCTGACGCTAAAGCTGACGCAGGACTTGCCGTTGAGCGAACTAGAAGCCATTATCAAAGATGGCAACCCATGGGTGAAATGGGTACCAAATGATCGCGAAACGACAGTGCGTGAGTTAACACCGGCGTCGATCACTGGGCAGTTGGACGTAGGTGTAGGCCGTGTGCGTAAGCTCAATATGGGGCCAGAATATCTATCTGCGTTTGTGATCGGTGACCAGTTGTTGTGGGGCGCGGCAGAGCCACTACGTCGGATGTTGCGTATTTTGTTAGAGCGTGGTGTCTAATAGCATCAGCACGACTGTAAAACGCCACCTTTGTGGCGTTTTTTATTTATAACTGTGCAGGCGGCTCACTCTTCATTTCGATTGTTATGCTGAGTGGTCATTCAACATGTTCCACGTGGAACATAAGTAATGACCATGTACTAACGGTACTCGCTTGGTTAGGCGGCTAGCATCACTGCAAATCAGCGGTTTCCAGATACACAGTGATGATGTTGTATGGAAAGTCAGCACGCACTGCCGCCGCTGCAGCGGCCGCATTGTCAGGGGCTGCTATGCTCGCAGGACAAGTTAGCGTTTGTTCGTTGGCAGATGGTTTTACCAAGAGGATCTGATCAAAGCTTGGTTGTTTGCCAATGAAATAGGCATAAACACAACTTTGCGCTTGCAAGGAGATCAGTCGAAACTGACTTGGTCGTGCCTCATTTGCGCTAAGCGGAGAAAACCACAGCACCTGCTCAACCTCAACCAGGCTTTCAGATTGCTTCTGACCACCGCGTTCGAAATGCCCTTGATAGAGCGACGCGTGAAACTTCTTAAGCGGTTGTTGATGGGTTGGCGCTAGCTGATTCAGATCAAACCGTTCAGGTTCAAGCGTCCAATAATCGCTAGGCGATTGCCATAGCTTATCGACCAAGCGCTGCTGCATAACCGCATCGGCAAGATGAATTCTGAGTACCACTTGTACATCATGGGGCGCATGAAACATCGGTAGATGAGACGCCAACAGATGGACGCCATCGGTGAACAGCACCATCCCATGCAAACCAAACCGCGGTGTTTCTTGCACAGTGCGCTGAGTGAGGGGCTGTGCTTGGGCGACACCAGCAAGTAGCAGGGCTGTGATGATGGGAATAAAAAGAATTTTGGCCATGGTCGGCTCCTCTTGTTTGCAGCAACGCTGCTGGGTGATGGGGCCGTCCCCGTTTGGATACGCAACTCAGGTCGTCCCGGGTTGGAGCACATCAGCCAGTAGGCAATCGATAGCAACTCGTCTGCGCTAGCTGTTAGTGTGCATGGAGGCACAGAGCTTGTCAAAATGCGGCTTAGCGGCAAAAAAGGCACAGAAAAAGAGCAAAAACGAACTACAGAAAGAGCGCACAAATGGGTATACTTTCCGGTCTTTATTGCAGAAATAGCTGAGCAGGTGCGGATTATGCACAAATACGATATTAAAACCTTTCAAGGCCTGATCCTGGCATTGCAGGACTACTGGGCCCGTCAAGGCTGTGTCATTGTACAGCCGCTGGATATGGAAGTCGGCGCAGGTACCTTCCACCCGATGACGTTCTTGCGTTCATTAGGCCCAGAGCCCCACAACGTTGCCTACGTGCAACCATGCCGTCGCCCAACTGATGGCCGTTACGGCGAAAACCCGAACCGCTTGCAGCATTACTATCAATTCCAAGTGATTTTAAAGCCATCGCCAGACAATATTCAGGAACTGTATTTAGGTTCACTGCGCGAGCTGGGTATTGATACGCTGGTGCATGATATTCGCTTTGTCGAAGACAACTGGGAATCACCAACGCTGGGTGCGTGGGGTTTAGGTTGGGAAGTCTGGTTAAACGGTATGGAAGTAACCCAGTTCACCTACTTCCAACAAGTGGGTGGTTTGGAATGTCGCCCAGTGTCCGGCGAAATCACCTACGGCTTAGAGCGTTTGGCGATGTATATCCAAGGCGTCGACAGCATCTTCGATTTAGTCTGGACCGATGGCCCATTAGGCCGCGTCACCTACGGTGATGTGTTCCATCAAAACGAAGTGGAACAATCAACCTACAACTTCGAATACGCCGATGTGCCAGCTTTGTTTGCCGCGTTTGATCAATGCGAAGCAGAAAGCCAAAAGCTGATTGAAGTGGGCTTACCACTGCCAGCGTATGAAAAAGTAATGAAGGCCTCACACGCCTTTAACTTGTTAGACGCACGCCATGCGATTTCAGTCACTGAGCGTCAACGCTACATTCTGCGCGTTCGCACCTTGGCCAAAGCCTGTGCCGAAGCCTATTACGCCGCCCGTGAAAAATTGGGCTTCCCGCTGTGCCGTATCAACAAGGTGGAGGCTGAATAATGGCTAAAGATTTATTTATTGAAATTGGCACCGAAGAGTTGCCACCAAAGTCGCTGAAAACCTTAGCGACGGCCTTGTTGCAAAACGTCAGCGACGAATTAGCAAAGTTAGAGTTAAGTTTCGATAGCAGCGCTTGGTATGCTGCACCGCGCCGTTTAGCACTGCGCATTAACGGCTTGGCCGAGCAACAAGCAGACAAAGTCGTCGAGAAGCGTGGCCCTGCGCTTGCAGGCGCGTTTGACGCTGCTGGCGCCCCGACCAAAGCTGCGCAAGCTTGGGCTGCTGCCAATGGCATCACGGTCGAGCAAGCCGAACGTTTAGAAACAGATAAAGGCGCGTGGCTTGTCCACAAAGCCAAAGTGACAGGCGGCAGCACTGTCAGCTTGTTAGAGCAAGTGCTCGTGACTGCACTGGCGAAGCTGCCGATTGCCAAACCGATGCGTTGGGGTGCCAATGACGCTGAGTTTATCCGTCCGGTTAAAACCATCATCCTGTTGTTAGGGGACGATGTGGTGCCTGCCACAGTGCTTGGCAAAACCTCGGGTCGTGTCACGCACGGTCATCGTTTCCATGCGCCGGGCCAAGTTGAGATCGCCAATGCCGATGCTTATTTAGCGACGATGGAACAAGCCTTTGTGGTGGCTGATTACGACAAACGTAAAGCCTTTATCAAAGCTGAAGTGGAAAAAACCGCCGCCGCGCTGAACGGCATTGCACAAATGGATGAAGGCTTATTGGAAGAAGTCGCGTCCTTGGTGGAGTGGCCGGTCGTGCTAGTGGGTACGTTTGAAGAGCGTTTCTTAGAAGTACCACCAGAGCCGCTGATGTCGACGATGAAGGACAACCAAAAGTACTTCCCGCTGAAAGATGCTCAAGGTAACTTATTGAATAAGTTCATCTTTGTGGCCAACATCGCCAGCAAAGACCCGCAACAGATTATCCTAGGCAACGAAAAAGTGGTGCGTCCGCGGTTAACCGACGCCCAGTTCTTCTTTGGTGTGGATAAGAAAACCAAACTGGCTGACCGGTTGGAAAGTTTGGGTACTGTGTTGTTCCAACAAAAACTCGGTACCTTGCTGGAAAAATCTCAGCGGATCAGTGATTTAGCTGGCTTTATCGCTGGCAAGATCGGCGCTGATGTCGAGCACGCGAAACGCGCTGGTTTGTTGTCAAAAACCGACTTAATGAGCAACATGGTCGGCGAGTTCCCTGAAACACAAGGCATCATGGGGATGCACTATGCGCGTATCGATGGTGAAGCCGAAGCGGTTGCCTTGGCACTGAATGAGCAATACATGCCTCGGTTTGCCGGCGATGCGTTGCCAGGTCAGTTGGTCAGCTGTGCCGTGGCGATCGCGGACAAACTGGATTCGCTGGTCGGTATTTTCGGCATTGGCCAAGCACCTAAAGGCGACAAAGACCCGTTTGCGCTGCGTCGCGCGGCGATTGGTGCACTGCGCATCATGGTCGAAAAACAACTGCCACTGGACTTGTTGGATGTGATTGCGTTCTCACGCAGCACCTTTGGCGACAAGTTGAGCAATGACGTGGTTGCCGACGACGTGCTCGACTTTATGCTGGGCCGTTTCCGCGCTTGGTACGAAGGTGAAGGCTATGGCGTAGACGTCATTCAAGCCGTGCTGGCACGCCGACCAACCAATCCGGCCGATTTTGACCGTCGTGTCAAAGCGGTGGCCGAGTTCCGCAAACTGGATGCGGCCTTGGCGCTGGCTGCGGCGAACAAACGTGTTGCCAACATTCTGGCTAAAGTAACTGAAGCCATCCCAGCCCAGGTGAACGCGGCGCTGCTGAGCGAAGATGCGGAAAAAGCCCTGCACGTGGCGATTGTGGCCGAACAAGCGTTCCAAGCGTCGCAAACCGACTACAACCAAAGTTTGGCGCATTTAGCCCAGCTGCGTGACGTGGTGGACCAATTCTTTGACCAAGTGATGGTCAATGCCGATGACGCGGCAGTGCGCTTAAACCGTCAAGCCTTGTTGGCGCAACTGCGCGCCTTGTTCTTAGGCGTTGCGGATATTTCAGTGCTGCAATAACCGGTCGAAGGTAAGCCTCTTTTGGAAACAAAAAGCCAGCGTCAGCTGGCTTTTTTTATGTGGCTTGCTGCGCCTACTAAGGTCGAACTGCTGGTCGCTGCGTCAACGTTAGCCAGCTCAGTGCACCAGCGTTAACCCAAGCGCTCACTTTTGGCGGATGTATCTTGTCGTGTTGCCGCAAACCAGAG